>ENA-OREN01001325-OREN01001325.1-marine-metagenome-genome-assembly--contig:-NODE-1325-length-29582-cov-5.943332_pt1 | contig 29582 bp, 14 predicted proteins | sample MGYA00248624_ERZ508555 | MGnify/ENA primary metagenome ERZ508555 (study PRJEB26222, sample SAMN06267773) | marine metagenome | isolation source: Saanich Inlet, British Columbia, Canada | place...
TGGTGCTAAATCTGAAGCAAGTAATGCATCTGCACCCGAAATTTTTAATGTACCTTTTGCCATGTTTTATAAATCCTAATTAGTAATTACACTTGTATTTATCATACCCTAAAAATTCTAAAGAGAAATCGCAATTGCCTTAAATCCTGCAACAATTGAGTGTCCCGACTGATTTGCCAAATAAACGTACCAACCACTTGCATCGGCAGTTATACCCACTCCAACATTTCCGTCTGTTACGTCTGTATATGCAGAATAACTTCCAGTATCAACTACCTCAAGATTTGTCGCAATATTTCCTGCATCGAGTGCTCGGTGAAGATAACAACTTGCCGCATCATTCTTTTCTGCACGAACAAGCACTTGTGATGTTCTATAAGCATCGTCTGTTGCAGTTGCGTGTCTCATCGAAACCCAAAGTTGAAAAACAGCAGTTGTGTTTCCTGTCAAATCCGAACTCGACAACAAAAGATTGTGTGCTTCATCTGCAATTGTTATTCCATTTCTCTGAACTTCACCGTTGATTTGAGTAACAAAAGAACCAAAATGTCGTACTGCAACAACTGCATTCTCTACCAAATTGACCGTCGAATCAATTGTGACCGATTGTTGATCTACATAATAATCTGTATCTTTCACCAACATCATTCCATTGAGAAACAACATTACATGATTTGTTACAGTCAAATTGGGAACTGACTTTGAGAAAACCCTAGTAAATGCGATACTTGTACCATCATTAGTAAAAGTAAGAGCTGCACTATCTACTGTTTGGAGAACCACTGCACTTGAACTTGTTACTGTTAGAACACGATATCTTCCGACTGTGATTGTACTAGATCCAGTAGCCGCAGTAACACTAATCACATCATCAACTGCGAGACCATGACTCGTTTTAGTAAGTGTATCTGTCGCTGTCGTATAAGTACCACCAGTAAAAGAAGTTCCATGATATGATGCGTTTGCAGAAGTAATCGTATGATCAACCTCAACCATTGATTGAGGAAGGGTTGGATTCTGAAATGCATAAGAAATAACTTCGATAGCATCAGTTGTGGCGACAGCAGTATTGAAAGTTACTGTATTAGTTCCCGAAAGAACATAATCACCTCCTGCACCACTCGTTCCTTCTTTGAGCAACACACCGTTTAGATATACAAAACATGCTTGTTGATCGAATGCTTCTGCTGGATTTAGTACAGTATAACCACTTGTCAGTGCCGAACCAAGATGTACGCTTCTGCGTAAATGTTGTTTCGCATGGTCTAACCCTCTAAACCCCGAAATATATTTTACACCCATTTTTTCTAATCCTAATTATTATGCATTTTTGAGTACAGAAAGAACCACATCACATGCACTTGCGGTGCTTGCAGTTATGGCAATTTCATCTCCTGCCACCATAACGATTTTTCCTTGTACCACCTCAATTGCATCACCGGCTGGTATAGAAATGTCTTTCGTCAAATTCGTTGAAGTGGCTCCATTTCTAATCGCAACCGTAACTGTTATTGAAGTCGTGAGTATATTACAAACCATGCAACCGACAATGATTTGTGCTTTACCACTATCTAAACTCGCCACACCTGTGGGATTGGAAGTAGTTGCGGTATCGTCTATCATGTGATATTCGGTTGTTCCTATCGCTTCCGCCTTATAATTTATAAATTGTGTTGCCATTGGTTTATCGTCTCTTGTATAGAGTTATGTGTTGTTCCCTGTTATTATTTATCTACATTGAAGTCGGATTTATTTTGGTATAAAATCAAATCCTATTTCTTTATATGTTTTTCCAAAATCATCGATTGTTAAAAAGGATGTTTGTGATATTATATAATTATTAATTGTTTTATTGAGATTCCAACAACATTTTCTTATCATATAGACCGAAACATCCAATTCTTTTCTTCTCTTCTCTTCTCACGCAAGGGCCACAGCAACTGCTATTGCAAAACTTTCCGTTGACATGTTTTCATATGTTGTTCCAGTTGTCACCGCTTCAATTTTTGAATTGTCGGTATTAAATCTCATTGCCCCAGTTGTTGCGGCTGGTACAGTTGCAGTTGCTGAAGATGTCGGTTTATGCCCAGAAGCAGAAGAAAGTGTATCGTTTCCTTTTGGAAGTACTAATTGTCCTGTATCGTTTATGAAAAGTGATGCATTGGATTCCCAATACTTATCCGTGTCATCCCATTTTATTGTATGAATAGCAGTGTTACCAGGCGCATATAATCCCACATCATCAACAGATGAGTCTAATTGTGGGCCAACCCACGATAATGTTCTTGTGGTAGAATCAGACGTTCCATCGATTGCAACATCTGCAATGGTATTCAACTCGAATGTGTTTGTTGTTTTGTTTGCCACCTTGATTAATTGTTCGCTGACAACAGCCGTTCCAGTAGAAGAGGTAACGAATAGAACATCCCCATCACTCAAACCATGTGCAGTAGAAGTGAGTACCGCAGGATCGGCAGCAGTATAAGATACACCCGAAACAACATCACTCGCCGCACCAAGAACCAATGTCTTGTCTTTTATTAATGTGGTTGTCGTATTGATTTCAGAGGTAGTTCCACTGACTGTTAAATTTCCTGTAACTACAAAATCACCGGCGATTGTTAAATCGTTTCCAATCGTAGCATCACCAGCTTGTGTAACACTAAAAATATCAGCAGTAGAGTTTGCAACTTGAAGAACTTTTACTGATCCACTAGATGCATCACTTCTCAGATGAAGGGTTGGCCCTGTAGCCGCACCATCACTAATAAACGAAACTAAGTTACTTGAGTGTGTTCCAGTGGAAGATACTTGTAATGCAGAACCAGTTGAAAGAATATCAGATTTAATGATTACTGTATTTGCAGAAGTGTGTTCCGAATCTATTTCAAGTGCAGGCAATCCTGCAGCGAGATTGGAATCTATGAAAATACCTCTACCACCATCTGATTGAATTGATAGTGCAGTTGTTGCAACAGCTGCAGCTGCATCATTGGTAATTTTAACTAAATCTCTTGTACTTGTATTAGTTGCAGCAGAATTGACATATAACAAAGTACCAGTTGTTACGGTATCTGATCTAATTTCAACAGCTTTTCCTGTTGTTGCTAAAACACCAGATGCAACTATATCCAAACTAGTTCCAGTAGTTGTTGCAGCATCTATCGAAACCGCATTTACAGTATCGTGTTCTGAATCTATTTGAAGTGAAGGTAATCCTGCAGCGAGATTAGAATCTATGAAAATACCCCTACCTGCATCTGATTGAATTGATAATGCGGTAGTTCCAGTTGCAGCGGCCGCATCATTGGTAATTTGAACTAATTTTCTTGTACTTGTATTAGCTGAAGCAGAATTGACGGATAACAAAGTACCAGTTGTTACGGTATCTGATATAATTTCTACACCTTTTCCTGTCAAAATACCAGAAGCGGTCAATTCGAGCATTGTTCCACTTGTTGCAGCTGAATCTATTTTTGCAGTATTTGATGTAGTTTGTTGTGCATCTATTTCAAGAGAATATCCACCAGCTGCGAGATTAGTATCAATGAATAATCCTCGACCAGCTTCTGCCAAAACGGTAAGACCAGTTGTTCCAGTTGCCGCTACATTTGAAGTATGAATTTTTTCTAAAGTTCTTGTTCCTGTACTGTTACCATTGGAATATACTTGTAACAGAGTACCAGTTGTTACGGTATCTGATCTAATATCAACCGCTTTTCCTGCTCCTACCAAAACACCAGATGCAACTATATCCAAACTAGTTCCAGTAGTTGTTGCAGCATCTATCGAAACCGTATTTGTTGTTGTTTGTTCCGCATCGATCTGAAATGCCTCTTCTCCGTCTGCATCATCTGAATTAATAAAAATTCCTCTACCAGAAGTTGTTGCGATATTTAGTGCAGTTACACCAGCAACCCCAGCTGCTCCAGCCTGACCACTTTGAGTGATTAATGCTAGATCTCTTGCATTTCCATTTGTTGAAGATGAAGAAATATTAAGAATACCGCCATCTGTCAATGAATTTGCAACAACATTGATCGCATCAGTCGTTTGATGTGCCGAAAGAATATCTAATGCGGGGCCACCTGCTGCGAGAGTAGAAGTAACATAAATTCCTTTTCCTGCATCTGATTGAATGTAAAGTGCATCTGTTCCAGTTGCGGCGGCTGCATCATTTGTTATAGAAACCAATCGTCTTGCAGATGCATCCGTAGAAGTAGATGAAATATCTAATGCTCTCCCATCTTCCAACAAATCGGCCGAAATTTCTAATGCAGTTCCATCAGTAGTAGCATCAGCAGCAATAATTGCAGTATTTGTTGTTGCAAGAGAAGAATCTATTTGAAATGAAGGTAAACTCGCAGCAAGACCAGAATTAATATAAATTCCTCTTCCTGCATCTGAATCAATTTCAAATGCGGTAACTCCAGTTGCGGCTGGTGCATCATTGGTAATTTTAACTAAACTTCTTGTACCTGTATTGGTTGCAGCAGAGTTGACGGATAACAAAGTACCAGTTGTTACGGTATCTGATCTAATTCCAACGGCTGTTCCTGTTGTTGCTAAAACACCAGATGCAAGCACATCCAAACCAGTTCCAGTAGTTGTTGCAACATCAAGTTTTGCAGTATTGGATGCTTGTTGCGCTCCATCTATTTCAAAAGAATATCCACCTGCCGCAAGAGTAGAATCGACGAAAATACCTCTACCGGCATCCGACTGAATTGATAGTGCGGTTGTTCCAGTTGCAGCGGCCGCATCATTGGTAATTTGAACTAATTTTCTTGGGCCCGTATCTGTCGAAGTTGATGTTGCCGAAAGAACTGTTCCGGTTGTAGCACTATCGTTTACAAAAGTAGCGGTGTTTCCTGCACCAGCTGCACTTGTTACTGAAAATACATTTGTAGTAACCCCAGAAGTTGCAGAAATTGTTTCTTGTACGGTATAGATATGTGCAAAACTGTTCGCAGATGCTCCAAGATCCGACCCTGTGGCCGCCCCATCAGTGATGGTTGCTGCACCAGAAGTTACGGTTGGGAGAATATCTCCTGACAGAGTTGAATTGAATGTTACCTCATCTGCACTGGTTGCCCCAAGAGCAGTATTTCCAGTAACCGTCAAATCTGTACCAATGGTCAGATCAGCCGCGAATTTTGATGTTAGGGATGCATATATTCCACCAGTTGTTTTGATAGATGCATACGATCCCCCAGAATCCGCAGCGACAGCAGAAACAACACTTAATGCGGTATCACTTGTTCCTGTATGAGTAAGTATTGTTGTATTCGCATTTAATATATTAAGATTTGCAGATCCGTCATTATCACGATATACCAATGTGTCGGCGGTATTTGCGGATGTGCCAAGATTTAATGTGGTATTGACTTCGTTGGTACGAATTCTCCACGTATCAAACGTGTCCGTAACCGCAACGTTAGCTCTGTTTACACCTGTGAATGCCATTGATTATCTCTCTGAATATGACTATTTAACATTTGTTTAATTTCTTGTAATTCATCACGAAGCAACAAACATTCTTGTATTTGTTCTTTCATAATATTTATATCATTTAATTTGTTATTCATCTCTTGCCGATTACGAAATTCTTTGCGATGTGAATGTAAAGAAGAAATATCGTTTGCAAGAAGAGCATTATTATTCAGATCTCTCACTATACCTATTTGGTCGGTTTTTGCTAACATATCTTAAAAATCCAATGCTATTGCTTTCAAATCTTTAATTTTTGGTATAATCGAACTTGAAGCCGAACCAAGAACAATTTTGATTGCGAATGTTTTGAATTTGTCATAAGTCACTCCACTTGACGTATACGTAATTACATCATTCGGTGACTTGAACGCATATTCGTGAATATCACTCTCATTTGCAGAAATTCGATTCGAATCTGTTTGCTGAGTCATGAGAACATATGGTTTAGTCTCAAAATCCTCCGAATCATCTGCATTGTGAACACGATAATAAACTTTGATATCTGTATCTTTTGGTTTATATGCATTCAACATCACTTTAAGATCTTGAGCATCAAATCCGTCTTCTAATGTTACTCTTCGTGTAATATATCGTGTTTTAGCGTTCCCACCATTAGAACCAAGTTCCGTAGAAAGTGCAATCGATCCAGAAGAACCCCCAGTAAGTGTGACCGAAGCATCTTCATAATATCCTGTTCCGGCAGAACTGATATATGCCGTTGCGATTTTTCCACTATCTACTGTAATGGTTACAACCCCATCTGTTCCACTATTTCCGGTTATTGCAAAAGTTCCTGCCGAATATCCAGTACCATTTGCGGAAATTACAACATCCGAATTAGCAAAAGATCCACGATTAACTTGATTTTCAATTGCAATAAAATTGATCCTCGATACATCAATTGCAGGAGAAACCTTAGAATCATTAGATTTTAAAATTGCACGAAGATAAACATTGTTTGCGGAATATGTTGTCAGACCTGTAGTTGCAACAGAGGCAGCAGTTTTTTTCTGAGCAGCAAGAGTAATATTTCGATTTGCGGAAAAACTCGTAAAAGTAGAATCTATCTGTGCTGTTCTGTTTGCAGCTGATGCAACAGTTTTTGTTTGATCTATTCCTTTGAAAGAATATCCGATTGAAGTATTAGAAAATGACATTTCACTTGTTGACAATTTGAATACATCGTAATTTATTCCTGCCGTATTTCCAGACAAAGGTTCTGCGTTACTCGACAAGTAAACTGAATGTGAACCAGTATCGAAATTACAACGATTGACCTTGAACATCATTTGTTTTTCAACATTTGGTTGCCAAACAGAAGAGTTTTGAGGTTGATAAAATGCACTGACAAATGGTTGTTGTGAAACTTTTGTATCTGTAGTATTTTTAACGGTTTCTCCCAAGTTTGCAACATGTACAGCATAACTTGTCGAAGAGGATGTTAAAACAATCGCATATTCATCTGGATACAAATAGACAGGCGATTCAAATGTAAATCGAGTATAAGTAGAAGATGTTGCCGCACTTGGGGCAGACGAATTTGCAGTCGTTTCTGATGCATTCAAAATCACTTCGGAAAATGGAAGAATGGCAGATGAACTCGGAAATTCATTTACAACAGGCCGCAGTTGAAGAGTGACAGGTAGTGTTGCATCTACTGTTGAGAAAAAAACATCGATACTACTTACATATACACCATTTGGATTCTCGTTTCGATCAACAAGAAATGTTTGCGAAAGAGGATTGATCCAATTGGTTGAAGTAGAAATACGATTGATTGTATCTTGAGTTGTGTTTTTCTCTTTAACATTTTCTCTTTTGGATTCCATTGGTCGAGTAGAAGAAATTCTTCCCGAACGAGATTCTAAAAGACCTTGTACTCTGAAAACTTTTTCTGCAACCGAATCTGTACTTGCAACTGTATCCGTTGAACTATCTGTCAGACGGAAAAGTTTTTCTCCGGCTCGGAAAGTGGTTGCAGGAATTGTAAGTTCTCCTCCAACAACACCATGTCTATCAGCAGTCAATGAGGCACTATAAGTTGGTGTAGAAGACCCAACTGCTGAAATGTTTCCATTAGATTTTGCAGCACCAACACCTTGATAAACTTCTCCTGTTGTAAATCCACCAGTTGTAGAAACAGTAATTGTTTGGATTTGTGACCATGATGCACCATTGGCATAATTTGTCGAAGCGATGGTTCCTGATATACTATTAACGGTCAATGTATATTCAGATGTGTCATAGGATTGTAAAGTTCCTGTTGCCGTTGCAGTTGTTTTGTCGGAATCGGAATAAAAAGTAATCACTTCTCCAACGACTGGCGTTCCTCCAAAAGTACCAGACATCGTAACTTGTTGAATCAAATCAGAAACTAAAATACTTGTTGAATTTTGATAGAGTCCTATTCCAGTAGCACCAGAACTTGTATGAGTTAATGTTACTTGTTCTCCTGCCTTTGTATTAAACACACCAGAATTCGCAGAACCAGTATTTGCAGAATATGTCAGAATATATGCTGGTTTCGTGTTTGCCGTTACGAGAGTATTATCAAAATAAGGATAGAATGTTGCATTCGGTTTCACACCTTTTGCAAGAAACTGTATTTTTTGTCCTCTGATATAGGGAACAACCGAAATACTAACAGAACGATTTCCTACCGATCGTTTAATTGTTTCTGGTGGTTTGGTTGAAATGATACCTGTTCGTGTTTTATTTTGACTCGTTATTGTTGCAAACCTCGAAATAGTATTTGATGTCGTCGAATTTTTTCGATTCTTGATCAAATTGTCATCATTAACCTGCACTCCACTCCATGTAAAACTCCAATCATCCCATTGTTTTCCAAATCCATTTTCATTTCCTTGAACCCAATGATCGTTCAGATTTTCGAGATTAATAAGAACAATTGGTCTCCCGTCCTCTGCCATCCACACATCGTTTGGCGGATTTAATGATAATTGTCCGTTGAGTTGAGTTGTACCATAAGGATTAATTGTTTCTGTATTACTTGCAAGAGGTTGTACAACTAAATTTGCAGAACTATATGCAAGAGTAATCAAATCACCTGTTTTTGATGTATTCGCACTCGATCCCGAAGAATCATGAGTGAACATAAAAGAGTCAGAACTAAAAGCCGGTCTGAGTTCTTTCATTTCAAAATCGATAGATGCCTTAAAATCCTCGTTCGATACATCACCAATATTGTGTCCATTGAACGAATCGACCATAATACCGTTCTTAAATCTTTCGGTATTTGTTGCAGAATCCTTTATCGAAACATCGTTTGCTTCTTTTTCAAGTAAGGTCAAGGCAGTATAATATTCGAGAGTATCAACCCTCTTTTCAATTTTACCTATATCCCTCATCGTGAATCGACGATTATCAATGTACTGTGTATCTATATCACTCGCATTAAAAGTATATGCAGGAATATCCAAATTATAAAGAGTCATCGAATCTTCATCATCAGCTGGTAAATTCGGATCTTCAGTAGAAATCCCCTCAATAACCTTGAGTACTCTATCTTTTGTAAGTGTTAATTTATCTTTTCGAGGCAAGTAATATGCAACATTCGCAGACATTTGAACTTTTGCATCTGGTATATCATCATTTGATTGTATTGCTCCGGCGATTGGAGTTGTTGTTGTGTCACCATTTGCAAATCCTTTATATGGACGAAAATCTATACAATCTCGCAATTCTTTTCGTATTCCAGTTGTTGGACTCGTAAACGCCGGAATATCAGTATAATCTACATTGGTATACGAATCAACCGAAAAATATGAATTTGCAGCCGAATGTGAAAAATAATCAAATGTAATTAGTACATTGTTCGCAGGAGGTGTTTGTCCCGATTTCAATGTGATCGATGCATGATCGTAAAAATTATCTTTTTGTCCATCAGTAAAGGAATATCGTGATGTAATATTGTTGTCATGTGCAGTATTTCCAATCGCAGCAGAAGCGATTGCAAATTCAGAAGAATCCGATTGCCCAGTTGTTGCTGCTTCAATTACATTTGTAACTCGTATAACATCCGCCACCAGAAGTGATTGTGTTCCAGTAACAGGAGTAACAGCAAGATGTCCAGAAGTTAATCGGTTATTTTTTTGTAATGCGGTTCCGGCAGAATTAAGTACTATCGAAGCGGTGTTAATATCACCATGTGCAGTAATCGCAACAGCGTTTACTCTTGTTTTCGTCTTTGGGGTTTTTCCTGTGTGATCACAAGTTGCATATACTCTTCCCTCGAAAGTTCCGGCAGTAAAAGTCAAACCATCTCGTTTTGGAGTAATTCTTACTTCATTTGATGCAACAACGGTTACGTCACAATCAACAATTTCTCCTGCTACGATTTGGGGATCGATTGTCCCACCACTTGTTGCTACTGAAGTAGAATTTCCCCTCGCAACTAAAATAAAATTCGCTTGGGGTGCGACCAAACTTCCAGAACCCAATCCTTCTGTTTCGAATGTTGTTCCTGTTGGTGCAGTGATTGTTGGAGGTGAAGCGAGGTCGGAAAATGTAACATCTATTGTTTCTTTTCTTTGGTAGGATATCCCCTGTGCAGTAAAAGTTGTTCCACTTTGAGACCCTATTCCTCTTATATTATCAAACCCCAACTTAAATACCAACGAATTCAAATCTGTATCAAAGAATTTTGTATTGCTGGTCAGAGTACCAGTATCGACCTTACTCGTAACATCAATATCCATAGATGGGGTATTTGCGTGTCCAAAAGTCGAATTTGAAATTGCAATTGATTCCATTTCTCTTGTGGAATAATTAATTGTCACCGTATTCGAAGTATCCGCACTCGTTGAAAATGCAAGATTTATTGTGGCCCCAATTCCATGTTCATTTAATATGTTATCTCCTGCATCACCCCCTGCTCCATCTATACTATCAATTATTAAACTTCCACCAGTAATACCTTCCAATCCTATATTGAGCACCGATCCAGATGAAGTAATTTCTCTTGTTTCTGAACCCAATGTTATTTTCGCACCAGCATATGCATCATCTTTTGATGAAATCTTTAACGCTTCTAATCCAATAGAAGTTTCGCCCGAAGTATATACCGAACCAACATTTACTGTCAGTGGAGTAAAAGTAGTATCAAATAGATATGCATCCAAAACCGCAGTATTACTCGTAGATGTATTTGTAAATGCACCAGAACTATAATCAATCTGTCGAATTCGTGTTGTTCCCATCTTTGTGGAATTGTAAGTATGTGTATTTGTACTTACAATATTCGCTAATGGAACACTATGGATATCATAGGTGACAGAAAGAGTTTCTGGATCAAATGGACTTCCTGTAGTCGCAGGTAACGTACTTCCTGCGGTAAAATTTGTAACCTTAACACTATTGCCAAAATTTGGATTGATTGGAAAAGAAGTTTCCGTTAAAACATCCCGACCTTTTTTGACATCAACATAACTTGTTCCGATACTTTCATATTCGTAACCTTTCACATATGCTTTACCAGCGTCTAATGCTGCAGAAACACGATTCCTATTATAGATGGTTTGTACAGACCCATCACCCAAAGCACTATCAACAACCATTGAAGTTGAATTTGCAATTGAAGAAACTGCTGCATAAGTAGTCGTTGCAGAAGACAAGTAAATAGAATCGGCGACCTCAAATTCATTTTCAAAATCTGTTAGTACACCAGTAATTGTTGTATCAGTAGATGCGACCGTTGTTCCTGTTGCTCCTTGATGATTGATTATTTCGACAGGAAACGGTCTAATTGTATAATCCCCCGATTCATCATAAGTTCGTCTTGCAAGTGTCTTTTCGATCTCTCCATAAACAGGGTATTTTACATGTTTTGTTGGAGTTCCACTCGAAACTCTCATCAATTCAATGAAATTCGAATCAGCGTTGGCAGCAACTGGATCTGTTGAAGTAGTTGTTTTCTTCGCAAGTGTTAGTGTAATTTTAAATCGTGTTGCTCCGGGCGCATTTGCGTTTGTTGTTCCGGCAGATGGATCAAGAAGAGATGTGTCTGAGGTACTATCTACAGTAGATTCGGTTGTTGTTAAACCAATACGATATGTTGGTGTACTACTATACTTCTCAAGAACTAAAGTTTGTGCGAGACAGAGAACAAAGAATCCATTAACAAAATAAACACCACGATTGATGCTAACAATAGATGCACCACCCGTGTGGGAAACTGCCGCAACAGTTGCAGAAGTGGCGGTCGAACCTTCCAAATAAATTGTAGAACCAGCAGAAAATGCCGTTCCTGAAATGAATTTGACAATAAGAGTCGGTGCATCAGAACCAACCAAATCTATCGCACCAATCACTTGGGCTCGAGTAGTTCCTGCACCAACAGTAACGCTGGTATCCGAAATCACCCCATCTGCAAAAAGGGTCGCAGTATCAGTAGTAGTCAACTTCAGATAAGTAACTTCTGTGTCTAAAGTTACTTCGCCCCCAAGAACTTTACTACCATCCTTGAAAATGTGATCACCTAAACGAGATGACTGTTTCTGTAGGATTGTTTGTAATTGAGTAAGTTCTCTTCCTTGAACTGCATAGCCTGGACGGAATAGAACTCGTAAAAATGCCTTGTCTTCATCGTAATCGTCATAATAAGGAGATACATTAAAATTGGTTGTTACGTTTGCCATTTATTTTCTAAATTTCTAAATCCGTGTTATTTTATATTTTTTATAATGATTTAATCTACCAGAAGCGACCGATATTGTATTAGTAATCTTGTAAATAAAACTCTACTACTAATTAACTCCAACAATCGCTCAAAATTCTATGATAAGCTTTATATCTTCCGTCTGATCTGATGCACGAGCAACAGGAGCACGATTTTCAACATAGATAATATTTCCAGAACCAATCTGCATTGAACCATTTGCAACATTTGTTAATACAGCAGAACCACCAGTATAAGTAAAAGTTGCCGTAGCGTTGGTTACTCCTGTAGTACTACTCGCAACATTGGTAGTAGTACATTGCCACGATCCCGGCTTGCCATCATATCCTGCACTTGCGTTTGCACCATTTGTAATATTAACAACTCTAATAGTACTTGCAGATGCATTCACATCAACAACATATGCTGTTGCACCATTTGCACCAACTGTTCCTTGAGTTAATGTAATATCACCAGCAATTGCAGCAGTATTTGAAATATAAGTAAACGTTTTTGACTGCGTTGCTGTATCCGATGTATAACGTGTATATGCACCATCTGTATTAGGATCTGTCAACAATCCAATTTTACGAAAATCGTTGGTTGTGGTAAATGCACCAGATTCATCCTGTGTAAGTTTTGAATTGACCATAACAAAATATCCACCCAATTCTGCTACAGGATCATATCCATGTCCTCCCTTTGGCGGAATTATTGGAGTAATATCTGCAAGAGTTCCTGCTCCAGTTCCTTGTTGTTCGACTATAAGAGTAGCTGTCGTATAACTATTACCAGTACTCACTACTGTAACACCTCCGACTGCATCCGTATCTGAACTATTTGCGGTCAAAACAATTTCTGCGCCGTGTCCATCTCCATTTACTCTTGCAAATGGTGCCACGTTTGCGGTTATTGTTCCAGACAATTGCGGTACAGAAGAATCTAACGTAAGAGTCTGATTTGGTGCAGAATATGCACTATCAACAATTTTTCTTACATAAGTAGTACCACTAAATGTGAAATATATCGATGAATTGTTATACTTATCATTAGATGTGAGCGTAGGACTTGCCATAGTTAATGTTACACTTTCAGAAGAATTTGTAACCACTCTATTATTTTCAAAAGTATACCCTGTTCCGTCCGTATTAATCACAAAAACATCCAACGCACCATCAACTGCTGCTAATTCAATTGCTGCTTGATCAGATCCATCATTTTTGGCTCCTGTTGATGAAGTCATTCCTCCCGATGATGCAGTATTTCCATATGCATTAGCATCACGAAGTTGTTTGACAGGAATATAACTTGTTGTTACAAATTTCAATGCTTCGGATGCAGTGATCGTGTACATGTATTTCCATTTATACCCATCCGCTAATGCGGCAGATGCTCCTGCGGTTGTGGTAGTATGTGTTGGTTCTACTGTTGACATTTGTGCATAATTTACTCCACCTATTTCGACTTCGGAGTTATAAAGACACTTGTAAACCCCAAACGTGGAATTCATTACGTACATTGGATACAAACTCGCAGAAGTCGTGGCGGTTCCGTCTGCATCTGAAAGTGTTTGAGCTGTACGTGTAGAAATCAAATTGCTGAAGGTTTCTGTATCTTTATACATCGAATAATGTCGACCAGTAGTCCAATTATGCCGAGTAATCACATGACTAACATCTGATGCTGCAATTTTCTTTGCGGCGATCATATCTTCCCAATGAGAATATGCGGTGTTTCCGGTTGTATCGGATGATGGATTCGCAGCGGTACTTGGATCTGGAATACTCGTATCACTAAAAGACCCAGACCAAGAATCTGACTTTCCAATGAAAAGATAAGCATGAGTAGAAAGTGCAGTGTTTTCATCGGAAGATATACCTGTTCCACCAACCAATGATGATTCAGAGAGCATCTCTCGAAACTGTTTTGAGTTGTGAATTCTAAAATTATTTGTTACTAAAGCGGGCACGGTTTATTCTCCTTTGTTAATTCTCTTATATTTATACGGAAACTCTTTGGTCAATTTTGTGATTATAATATAAAAATCCATAATTATTTTCGTAAGGTTGTCCTTTGTAATCAAATGGTCGATCCAATGAAATTACTTGATTTTGAATGATTGAATCTTCGGTTGAAATTTTTCCATTATCATCGGCGTCTTCCAAAACCAGACTATTGAAATCGTGATCAATAATATATGTAGCAGTTACAGTTCGGTGTTGTGGTTCTGTAATTGAAATTTCTCCCTCATGTTGTGCGATATCAACAACCCCCTCGTTTGCAAGAATTTTTCCTAACGCAGATGTTGTTCCACTATATGAACCAGAAGTTGTTGGAACTCCATCTTCTTGTAATATTTCATCTCCTGCATTGGTGCTAGAACCATCTGTACCATCTAAAAGAACCATACTTTCGATCGAAAGGTGTCTTGCTCGTGTTTCCCAATTGATTCCATTAGTAAGAGTACTGAAGTCAGAAGGACAATAATGTTCGTAATTGTGTATTACTCGATTATGATATTCGCCCACGTATTCTTTTGATAATAGGGAAATCGGAATTCCTGTTGTCATTTCTTTTCCAGTTCGGAATATTTTCCCATTAGTAGTAATTGTTGCAGTTGATATATCAAAATCATCATGCAATCCTTCTGTAGCACCAGTTGCATATGTTGTTTTAGGATCACTCAAAGTAAATGTCACTCCTAATTCATTTTTTAGATAACCATAAAGAGATTGAGATCCGAAATAAGATGAATTTCCTTCTGGTATCATATCTTCTTGTAAAAAAGACCCACCTATTGAATCTTCCAACAACATATTTCCTTCAAATTCCACATCGGAAACTTTGAAACGATTTCCATTTATACCCTCTAAACCAGTTCCCTCAAATTCATCCAACCATATTTCATCGCCTTCATGGAAATAATGGTTTTCAGAGGTTGTCAGTTTGGTTCTCACTATTTCTGAAAAAACATATCCTTCTGTTGATTCTGTTCCAACATATGCACCAGATGTTGTTGGAATACCATCTTCCTGTAAAAGAACATTATCTTCTCCATCAAATTCATCTGTTTCTAGAAAAATATTATTTTCATATGAAACGTTGCCTACAGTTTTGACTGACATAAGAGAGAAAAATTCAGCAGGGCTTCCAGATGATGCTAAAAGCATTGTTAGATATTCTATCACAGACGAAATGGGTTCGGTCTCAATTCGCATATATCCAAAGTCCGAAACTTCTCCATAATATAAAGGATCTGTCGATGTAGTTGGTATCCCATCTTCTTCCAACAAATATCCTTCTAACGTATTTTCTAGACGGAAAGTTGGTTGCCCCATTTCCGTTTTTATTCTTGTTTGGGGAACTTTAAATTCAATTTCTTGATTTAAGACAGTTTCTACTTGAGTTTTAAGATCATCAAGAACAACTGTAAAGAATCGCATTCCCAATTCACGATATCGAGCCGTACCAGCATCATTTAATGAGTTGATATTGTTCAATCCTCTATCAAACATTTGAGAGTTCAACAGGGTTGCAATTGCAACCTCACCAAAAAGTTTAAATCCTGCCGGATGTAAAAGTTTTAATACATCTTGTTTCCACACATCAATCGAATCCGTAGTTTGGAGAACATAAGAAAAATCTTGATAATAATCATTATCTTGAAGTTTCTTCGAAGAACTCGGAAATCCAGATTCACCTACATGGGCTCCGGTTTTTGTTTTTGTAACCGCCATTGTTGGGGCGAGGATAGCTGGTGTAGAATTGACAGGAACAATTATGGTTGGATCAGTCATATAACCAAATCCAGAATCAGTAATATTAACACCTGTCACTGCTCCGCCCAATGCACCAATTGAGATTGTTGCATTTCTTCCAAGAAATCCACCATTTGTCGTATCCACTTCATAACGAGATGCATAATAATCATTAGACGCCGAGGCAGTTGGGATTGCTTCGTAACCACTTCCATGAGATGTAATTGCAATTGAATTGATTGTACCAAATGTTTGAGATTCGGTAAGCATCGCACTTTGAAAAACATTATTAGCGTTTGAAATTAAACTAATAGTTCCTGCAGCTGTTCCTGAAGTTGCAGTAGTAGTAAAAGTAAAAACAGATGAATTTGCAATGCTAGTAGGAATATAAGATGCAAGATCATCTGCTGTTCCAACAATTGTTCCAGTTGTATCAGCAGTAAAATCAATTGTTGGGTTTTGACTTGTTATAACAGATGATAATGCAGTTCCTCCATCTACATCAACAGTAATTTCTTCGTGATTTACATTACCTTCAGTTGATGATGTTCCAAGATAAGCGTCATCTGTAGCAGGAACACCATCTTCCTGCAACAATGTTCCATCTAAAACTGTTTCAAGTGACATCTGCCCAGTTCCATTCGGATTAACTAGGTATACTGTATTTCCATTTGAAAAAGTACCAAGAGTAGAATGTCCGAAAACCCTTTTGTTGGCAGAATCATAACGAACAACAGTAAACTTTTTTGATGCACTTGGCCATGTCGCATTGTCTGTAAGGATATACTCCGCTGCCGGATCAGAACTAAATGCATTATTAATCGTAAAATATTGAGTCAGATTATGTCCTGCCGTGACAGTAGCAGTTACAGTATTTGATGTTCTTGAATACGTTCCTGTTAATGTAACAAAATTTGCATTATAGTCCGCCGCATTAATAGAAATATCGGATGTTGGATTGGTTATTGAAGAATCATCAATTACAGCCGTAGTTGCACCAGCAATTGCAACCCCATCTTCATCGAACAAATAAAGAGTATCATCATCAGCAAATGCAAGAGGAGCGGTGTCTTCATTTAATATACTCTCACCAGCATTTTCTGAACCAGCATCATCTGTAGCATCAATCAACAAATATCCACTTATAGATTCTTCCAACTGCACTCTAAACTCTTCATTGGAATCATCATAAACTTGCAATTCCTGAGAACTCATAGTAACTACTGCACCTGTTTTTGTTGCACTCGCATATGTTTCATTATTTCCAATGAGATATCCCCCAACAACCGCTACACTAAAAGGTAATGCAGTCGTAGCGCCAACTACATTAAAAGTTGAAGTTTGAATTGCTTCATATAAATTGGTTGTTATGACTGTTTGCGTATATGGATTTGAAATGGTTTTTACCACCGCCCCAGCCGTAACAACTACATTGGTATCAGTATTATCAAATGTAAAGGTATCTTCTGGTTGAAATCCACTCCCTCCACCAGTTATATTCATAATCGTAACTTGATCTGATGAAGTAGAGGAAACATTTGCAGTTGCACCATACCCTATAAATTCTGGCAAATCCTCCTGTAATATAGTACCTTCTGAAGAAGTTTCACTAAAATAACTAAGCGCAGTTGGATCAGTTCCATCCTCCTGTAATAATGTTCCATCATATCCAACACCACCAATTGTTACTGTTTCTAAAGAAAGTCTAACTGTATCTGATTCTATTGTAATAGTATCACCCACATCATATCCTGTACCACCATCCGCAATTGTAAAACCCACTACTTGACCAGTAACAGTTGCAGAAAGAGTGCTTCCAGATACAAGTGTGGCAGAAATAGTTTCACCTATTGTAAATGTTCCATCTTCATTTGTCAGAACCAATTCCATAATAGTAATTGATCCCACTTTACGAGTAGTAATATTTGAAACAAAAGCAGTAGAACCAGATGTTGCACCAGTAATTGTCAGACCATTAAAATCATTATAGGTTGTGTCATAATCTAATTGGAGAACAGTATCTTGTTGCCAGTTTCCATCCGACACTTTAAGTAAGTCAACTTTGGGATAATAAAATTCTAATTGTTCTTGTCCCCACAATAAACGGAAAAGTGTACGGAAAGATTTCTCACTCCCTCTTGACCTATAAAACTCTTTTAGATGTTTAATGAAAAATTTTAAATCACCAGTTGCACTATCCCTAATGTTTGGATAAAGTTCTTTCTTAAATGCGTTGAGAAGTCCTGTTGAAGTTTCATCAGAATTGATTAGATCAGAAAATGTTTTTGTTGCATTCAGGGGTTTTCGATTCAATTTGGTAATTGTGACCTGTGCAGTAGAAGTACTTCCAAGAATTTCTTCTCCTACTACAAAATTCAAATCATTGGTAGGTTCTAAAAATACTTTATTAATAGCAGTAAATGCACCTGTCGCCTTGGCTGTTGCAGTAGCACCAGATGTTTGTCCTGTAACTGTTTCTCCTACCGTAAATGCATTTGCAGCAGTACGAGGAGTTTCTTCAGTTAGTACATTTTCACCAGCATTTGCAACTCCACCATCTGTACTATCAATCAACAAAAATCCACCTTCTACATCTTCCATCTTCATCGCCGACAATTGGCCTATCGTATAGTCCTTATAATACACACAGAGAGTTTCCATGAATTCATAATAGTGTTCCATGAACTTCTTATAAAGAGGAAATTCATCACCTATAAATTCAGGAAGTTGATTCTGTACTTGTGATACGGCTTTTGCTGTAACTTTTGCAGACATAAGTTATTAGTACGTGGTGGAGGAACCAGTAGATGTTCCAGTTGTTGTAGAAGAAGTGATAGTAGACGTTGTACTTGTTCCAGTTTCGGCATCATCTTGCATTACTATGGTTATATTAGTATTTGCAATTTCAAATATTTGATTTCTAACAGGAACCAAATCGTTTGATGCTGGTGTAATAGTAAAATCTACTGTTGATCCATCAAAAGAATCGGGCATGAATGAAGTTATTGAAATATACCCATTCGAATAGGCAACTGTTCCGGCTGTTTCCGAAAGAACAACCTTATCCGCACCAGAAAGATAATAAATTCTGAAAACACCATTCAAATCATCAAGAAAACAAGTTGAATATGCCGTGCCCGTCGAATCTGTATATGCAAATGCAGAGGAAGTTACTGCTCCCTCATAAGTCGTTGAAGGATTATAGATTGCGTTATTAAAACTAATAGTATAACTATCTGCCGTTGTTGTTGAAGGCGTGATTCCTTTTTTTGCAGTAATGGTTGTCAAATTGCTGATGATTGAAGTTTCGGTGTTGTCGATACTCGTAGAAAGAGTCGAATATCTGAAAATCGATCCAAATTTTAATAAATTGTTTGTTTTATAGGTTTGTATCGTATCGATAACAGATGAGGCTACCGCCCCAGAAGAAAGAGTGGTCAAACGTGAATCGTATTTAACTGTTGTATCGAAAATCAAATCAACAATATCTGGGTCGACCACATTTGGTGTGATGGCAACCATATTATAAGATGAAACGGATTCTTTGATTGATGTGATTTGGGCAGCAGAAAGAGATGTTGCACCAGTCGGTTTCGCAGAAATATATACGGTTCCATAAGTTGGTGTTGAATGGTCTTGTCCACCCCATACAGAAACACTATCCAAACCAGATACATTTCCTTCTACTATCTTTTTGTAATCATCGGTCGTTACTGCACGATTTTGTGTTTCGTATGTTTTTGGTGCATTGAATTTAATACTTTCAATTGTTTCTCTATCAGACCCCCCCGAAGCCGCATTAGACACCGTAACAGAAGAAGTTCCATATCCACCAACTGTTCCTGCGGCAGAAAACGTATTTGCACCATTTACATCTGCTCCTTCCGATACTAATGCTTTAAGAAGAACAATATTACCAGTAGTGGGTTTTCTCCCAAGAATACCATCACCAAATTGAACCCGAAATTGGCCGTTCGTGTGTTCGTTTAGAAAATATACATTAGATGTGGAATTGACTGTTGTTATGTCAGTCGCCTTCGTATAAACTGCCGTATTTGTATCAGCAGAAGATTCTTGAATTGTAACCGTGAGCGTATCTGTATCTGTATTTGCATTCGGAAGAAGAAATTTCTGTTCTGTATTTGATGTATTGGCAGTATATCGAAACGTCAACGGTGTTCCTTGTGTCAATTCTACACCAGTTGCAACATAACTCGAACCATTTGCCAAAACAGTAGTTGAACCAGAAGTACAAAACGTATATGATGTTCCGTTGACAGTTGAAGTGAACTGTGTATATTTGTCGATGGTAACAGAAGCAGGCGCATCACTAGGAGTGATAGAAATACTTACATTTGCTTTCGCACCAGTTGATGATTGTGGTGTGTATCCCAACATAGATGCTTTTGAAACAACCGAATCTCTTAATTGTGCAGAATCCAAAAAGGATTCACTCGCAAGCATATTTACATAATATGCGTTGTAATAAGTATTGTATGCGAGGATATCCAACATAACAGAAATTGCAGAACCACCAAAATCATGATCGGTAAATTCTGTCTGTGATGTGAAATAATCCTTTAGATTGTTCTTAATTGAATCGAAATCAAGTTCTGCAATATTGAGTTTTGCTATTTCTGCCATTGGGTTATCCTAGTACATCAAAAAATGTTGTTAATTCTTGTGTTTCGGCTTCTGATGTTACGTTGAACAAAATACTTACTTCATATCGATTTTGTTCTTCTTGTGCTTTTACTGAAATACCTAACACTTCTGCTCTTGGTTCATGCCGTGCTACTGCCGACTCTACTTCTTTTTTTATACGTTGTTCTGTGATTGGATTCATTTGTTCGAACAATAATCCACGAATATTTGACCCAAACTCTGGTGCAAATAAACGTTCATTAAAATTCGTTTTTAGAATGGAAACAAGGGCACCTTTCACGGCTGCCGCTCCCGTCTTCTTCCCAATATCTCCACTCATTGGGTTGGCGAACATACTGAACGCCAAATCTTTGTAAGTTCTGTTTGCAATAGACATAGTACCTTTATTTATTTACCAATGAAGAGTCCGATTGATAATCGACCCTATAATTACATTTTTTATTTACTACCAGCGGCCAATAAAGTCATCAATGGTTTTATACTTGCACTCCCACCCATCATCATCATTCCAACACTAAAATCGAGAGTGTCGGGTGGTTTTCCAGTAGCAGATGATAATGCGGCCTTAATTGCATCATTTCCGCCAGTTGTTCCATCGGGAATTTTTAATACATAAACTCCTGCTTCTGGGAGTCCAACAGAAAACAACACAAGAATTTTTTGAAGCGATTCATTGATTTTATCCAATTCTTTAATTTTACCATCGAGAAAATCAATCACCCCATCTAAGGCAGCGGAAGAATCTCCTGCCATCCCCCTTAACGTATCAGAGAATGTATTAATTGCTGCAAAAAATGTTTTAAAATCCCCAATAAGATCTGTCAGTTTTGCTGCTTTAAAATTAGGTGGTGGTGCATCTTTTTTCTTTGGTTCGAATATCGTTCCAATGATAGAAGTTTTTACCGCATAATCAGACGGGCCAATCCTATGCTTTTCTAAAACAGTACTTGTACTTGAGATAGTAAGAAGTGCTTTTCCTTCCTCTCTTACAACTTTAGTATCTCCAACCACTGCTTCTTCCGCAGACAAATCTTCGTAATATTTGTAATCATTATATGGCGACCCCTCTATAAATTCTCCAGAATTTTGATCAATATGTGTATTTCTATTTTCATAATAAGAAACTTTTTGGAGTGATGATCCTGCTCCTATGTTAGAAAATGCAATGTGATCCAATTCAGATGCACCAGTGATTGTAATTTCCGCAGTTTGATATACTTCGGATTCATCGAGTGCTGTTTTTGGATCATCTTCCATTGCAGCGACATTTTCGATCTTGGAAACATAACCCATTGCTCTGGCTCCAAATTTTGCACGAGGGCCGACAACAAAATCTCCAACCTCAAACATCTTATTAAAATTATATTCTATTCCCACTCCTTTTAAAGTTTCCTTGTCTGTTACCGTCCCCCTTACACCAGTTATATCTTCTACTTTAAATGTAACATTATGTTTTGACGGATCTTCTAATTGTCCGGCTGCAGCTTTAACCGAAGTTCCAAGTTGTTGCATCCCTTTTGTGAGCAAACCATTATCTCCACCAAAGAATTGAACCAGTGCTTCGATGGCTCCCTTCAAATTGGGAAGGTTTTTCGTCATATCAGAAAATCCAATAATTATAACGATTGCTCCAACATCAGCACTTGAAGAAAATTGTGGTCTACGATCATCTAATTGATCATCCATCGCCGATATTATCTGTGCGATTATCTGACTTGGGGTCATCTTGTGCATTCCAAAAATGGGGTCTTTTTCAGAAACAGAATCATCATTTGCATTTTCTGTTCTTTTTGCAGGAGGAAGTGATTTCCCCTGAGAAACCATATATGTTGTTTTCTTCAAGTTTGCAGGATCTTTTTCTCCAAGAAATTCAGTTGACCATGCAATAAACTCTTCTGTCAATCCTGCAGCTGCAGCTGCGGTATACGATGCTGCAATTGCGGTTGCCCCCATTGCAAGTTTAATAGGATTACCATCCGCATCTTTGGGAAGAACCTCTTTTCCAGTTGGAGTTATTTCAATGACATGAAAACCTGTTCCTTGAAAATCAGCAGTAAACTTATCAACCTCATCTGCAATTGCATTCAAAAGAAGGACTTTTGGGTTCACCACTCCCATAAGAAAGGCCGATGCAAGTTGCAAGCCCGTCTTTGCGATTGCCATATTCGTAGTTAATAATTCAGATGCTTTAGTTGCAGCACCCACGATGTCCTGAATCGATTGATTCTGACCTATCGTGAACTGTTCCCATTCGTAACTAGCCAATCTCTTGTATCCTTTAAAATGTCTTTTGCTGTGTTGTTAAATTCAATCATCTTCTCTATATACTCTTTCAATTGTTTTGGGGGTTCTTTCTCCCCAACCATATTTTCCCATTCGGGTTGTTTATCTTCAGCTCGCTTGGTTGTACTCATAATATTCTGACCTTTTCGTTGTTACGCTATCATACATTGCTTGAACTGCAACGATTGATTTTAGCACTTTTCCAAATAAATTGATCTTCTTCCCTGCAAGAAAGTTCGCATGAGAATAAATTGTGTTTGCATATCCATTTCCATTATTAAATGCATATCCTTGGAATCCTTGATATGTTCCCGATACAGATTTTGAACCAGTACCACCATCTGCAACATCTTTGCTATTCAAATATCCAATACGATTTGAAATTTCGGTAATTCTTAATCTTAAATCGGCTATGAAAAGTACAGCTTCATCTTTGAATTCTGAAAAATCCACTGATTCGGTTGAACTTGGTGTTCCAGAACTATATCCAACTGGTTCCCAAGGCTCTGGATTCATTGAAGCCGCAGTTAAAACAGTACCAGAAGCCGAAACTGCTCCACCACCAGTACCAGATGCTACAAAATTTCCATCCGAAACTGCTTTTAATGATTGCATATTTGAGTTGTGTGCTGAAATCAAATCATCAATTTTACCTTTCATGTCTGATACTGCCGTTTCAAATACAGCGTCTGTTATTTGTGTTCCAGAACTTGGTTCATTAGGGTCTTCATACGCAGTATTTGCATATGCAGTTGTACTTGCAGTTAAATTAGTAAGTAATGTATAAAGAGTTTTAAGTTTGGGTTCTAATTTAGCAGAAGTCATAGAATTTCCCTCCGCAGTTCCATCTGACAAAATTCTATGAATAAAATTATGATAACAGACAATTTCTGTATTAGCACCAGCACTATAAGCGTGAGATCCGCCAGAACCACCTGTCCATAGTCCCTGTACTGTTTTAGAACAAACCAATCCCTTAAAACCACTTATCGTACCATCTGCAAATTTATAAGTTGCACTTGTGTTGGCTGATGCTGGTGGACTGCCCCCATAAGTTGCTGGGCCTATGGAAGCATCTCCTGCTGCGATACGGAGAGTTGATGTGTTTACAGTATTTGCTTGTGACCCCTTTGCAGTTTCAGAAGTAATTGGAGTTAATGTATTTGCTGCAAATCCTGTTGTTGCTGTTGAATAACCATCGTATGCATCGAGAAACGCTTCTCCTCTTGGTGCATTATATGCTCCAGATAAAGATGCACCAGTCGCATGAGGATTTACACCATATGTCCACTTGATGTCATTCCATATTCTATAACGCCAATTTCCAGTGGGATCGACCGCACCTGTTTGTATTTCGGTATAAGACCCTGCAAAAATATCATTTGCTGTATTTGCACCATTCGGGGCACTATAAACAGTTGCAGAATTGGTGTTTGCTAGTACTGATGGGAAAAATGGATTCGTGTTTATGCTAGGATAAACTACCCCTACTTTAACTCCACTCGACCGATTATCTGGATTGGTGGATCTAAACACATCATCAATCGGACTTGCATCTGCACCACCATATGCTCCAAGATGTGCTTCAAAATTTGACTTATTTAATGTAGTCATGTTGTCTGGAATATGTGCGGAATTTGCAACTATTCCAGATGAAGCAATATCTGTGCCTGTTAAATTCCCATTGAGATCACTCAACGGCAACCAATCAAAATTAATTTCTAATCCTTCTGGAGCAGTAATTACATTTGCAAAACTCTCGTATGCACCAAGTGTAGTAACCCCATCATGCACTTGGTCTGCGTAAGATTTGATAGGATATGCATAATAAATTCCAGGCAATCTTGTATTGATGGATGTATCATATCCACCTGTCTTGTCTGAATTTGTTGCAATTGCAATATCTAGGACTATTTTAGGAGAAGTTTCACTGGATGTGCCTGTATTTGTGCCTGCAACAATTTGATTTATTTTTACTGGTTCAAATTGTTGTAACCAAAACACACCAGTGTTGGCGGCTGCGACTATTCCTGCCGGATTGTTTGTTGCATCATAATCCCATGTTCCAATCGTAGAATTTGAGAAAAATGTCTTGACTTCATTTGTCTTGGTCTGATACCATGTTCCCCCTATCACCCTAGAATTAATCATACCAGTTGCACCAAAAGAACTTCCAGTAATCGTATTCGCAATCGGAAATCCTGCACTCAAATCATCAGATTGAAATACTATTTGAGCAGAAGAATTTGCAGTCCGTTTGAAAATACTCATAGATGCATTACTTGTCCTACCAAAGATAATATTATCGACCAAAGAAAAATCACCAGTCGGAATTACCGATGTTGTATTCGAGGTAGTAAAAGTAAAGGTATTCGAAGTCGTGTCTTCTACGATAAACGTATCATTGAATTCATTATATTTAGTGTCTGCTCCCCTAAGAACAATTCTTTCGCCTGGAGAAATATCATGGTTATTTGCAACAACAGTTACCGTCCCCCCACTTCTTGAAATTGCATTTGTATCGAGTGAAATAATATTCGAAGGATTGAACCCCAAAGTTATATCAGTGTTCGATCCTGTTATAAATGTATTACCAGTAAGTGTTAAATTCTTTTCCGTATCTGAAAGGGATGCAACCGTAGACATATTTGCATTCGTCGAAAGATCAGAAACCAATTCTCCTGCCACAAACGTTCCTTTAGAATTTTGTCCCTCTAAAAAAACCGTAGTAGTGTTTGCATAGGTTTTGATTGTTGCAATATTGAGATCATAATCTGAAATGATTTCACTCACCGCAAACGTTCCTACAACATCCGAAAGTTCAATAGTAACAAAAGTGTTTCCCACATATTTATTTTCTACGATGTCGAGATCTCCTCCTGCATTTCCACCAGATGTATTGGCAGTTGTTCCGAACTCATACCGTACATCCGAATTTGCAGTTGGATTTGGCGAGGTTCCACGAAAAATCTCACCATTGATTGTATTTGGAGGAACAAAGGGTTCTGCTATTGTTGGAGTAGTATATGGTGAAGTATTTTCATCAATAGAAATCAATTCTCCATTTGCACGGCTACGAGTTAAGAAATATTTTGAAAAATCTGTAAAATATGTAATTGCATTCCCATCATCATCTATAATTGATGTATTTGCATTTGGTGAGGAAGAAAGTGTGACCGAACCACCAGTTTCATTTACATCATGGAGAGTAATGAATCCAAAAGATGTTTTATTGCTATAAGAACCATCTTCAAAATATGGAAGAGACAATGCGGCAGAATTAGAATATTGCGCCGGAGTCCCTATAGAAAAATTTATCACATCTCCTGTAGATGCACCTTGTAAAAGTGCCCGTTGTTTTGCAAGCTTGACACAAACTTCATGCAACGAATCACCAGTACCATCTTGTGAAGCGGTATCTCTAAAGTAAGGGGTAAATTGTATTTTCATTAAATCCGCAAGTTGAATTTCATCACAAATATCGATTCTCGAAAAGACCACGTTCTCTGGGCCTCTTGCAATATCCACTTTTATTTTACCTTTTTTTTGTTCTACGTCCATTCTATCTTTCTAACTAATTGGGCCTGTAAAAGGAACTGGTGGAGCGCCTGGAATCAGTCCAGACACAATTGCCGTCATTGCATGATTATTAACAGCAGTCGCAAGCCCCTGACAAAATATTGTTGCGGATGCATTTGCTTTGCTCAATAAATCTATTAATTCACTTATCAATCCTGGCAATCCAGCTGTCGTTACGATTGCGATTTGGTTTACACTCAAAAAAGTTTGCAAACACGAATCGAATTCTATTGCCATTTTTTGTGCTGTCAATGCACCCGATGGACTTGTTTTGTCTAAAATATCCCCCAAGTTTGAACCCAGAGAAGATGTTCCTGGCATTGCAGAAAAGGGAAACCCTCCGGCATTCATTCCAGCTGAAATATAATTCATATATGCTTTAGAAATATCTATTCCTACTTTTTTCCCCGATTTATTTCCAGAAGGGCCCACTTCAAAAATTCCCACCAATTCTGCTTGAAATGTTGCTGATACTAATGGCATAATCTCATCCTCCTAAAAATACTTTCTTTGACATTGTTTTCAACAATTTAGATGCAAAACTTGGAGACAAAGGCCCCGTTGGGCCATTTGGCGATGGATGAGTGTGGTCTTTAAATAAATCAGCAAACGCTTTTCCAAGAAGTGCTGGTTCCGAAGATCCTGCTAAATTTATCGATACCCCTTTAATATCTGTCGCCGGAGTTTGATCCGACCCAACAACAGTTCCCAATGCACCACTAAATTCTGCTGACGTTGGAGTAGTGATAGTAACTGGGCCCAGAACCGCTTCCATCGTGATCCCGCCTGGGCCAGTTGTTGTTGATATAGTTATATCTCCTAATTGTGCAATTGCAATCTGTCCTGCTGTTCCGCCTGGGCCCTGATTCAATTCGATTCCACCAGTTGCGACCGCATCTATTGTTTCAAATACAATTTTACCCAACATAGCTTTAATCAATTTTGCATTTACGCTTCCAAGTGCAACATCCGTATTTGCAATTGTTTCTTCAGACGAACCCCCAATCGTTTCTGCTTTTCCTCCAAATGCATTAACATCTAATCTGCCAGGAGTACCCATTTTTAATGACCCTGCACTAATCTCTGTTTTACCTTGAGTTTTAAGTCCATAATCTCCCTTAACTTCATCTACAGCAGAATCATCATCACGAACAATCTGAACACCTTTGAGAGTCAAAACATTTTTTGCATCAATAAATACTTGGTTTCCCGAAATGGTTGTAATTCCTGTTCCTGCATCAACCGTGAGATTTCCTGCTTCGGACATAATTTTCATATCCTTACCAGAAACAAATTCGGCCTTACCTCCTATGTTTTGAATCGAATCTAATGATATAGCTTTCTTCTCTGCTCCCCTAATATATGTCTCTTCGTTTCCTGTCACAATATTATAATGGTGTCCCATTGTTCTGTCTGTACGAATTCCTTTCGGATGAAATTCCGTAAAAGTTCCAGACCGATGATACCAATGTAATCGTTCTTTTGATGGAGTGTCATCTATTTCTATAAGATGCCCGCTCTCCGATTCATAAACATGATTGAATGGATACTTTGCACCATAAGGACTAGGTGGTTGTGATATTTTTGTAATATCCTGACTAGCATTGTTAAGAGAATCCCATTCATCAGCAGGAATTCTTGATTGTAATTCTGCATTGGGTTTGAACGCTGTTGTTATATTTGTTGCTAAACGATTCCTATTCTTGAATGCAATAATACCAGTAGTATTCACATCAGTTGAGTCATCATCTTCTCCACGAGCATATACGGAAGTTGTAGGAACATTTATATTTCTTGGATTTTGAAATTGTTCCCATGAATTTGCAGCAAGTCCTGGCAAAAATGATTGAGATCTTCTTTCTGCATCTGTGTATTCTGTGATCTTAACTTCTCCGCCAGAAACAGTTTCGATGTTTTTTGGGGGAAATGGAAATGCGGTCATAGTAGCAGGAGTTCCACCAGACAAAGATTTTCCTTTATCCGACATTCCTTGTCTGTCTTTGTCAGGAGTGTCTAATCTTGAATCATAAAATCCTGTATCCTTTTTTGCATATCGTTCTGGAACTCCATGAAGTGTTCCGACCATGACAGGTTCTTGTGCAAGTTCTCCGTCACGATAATACCCCATAACCCATGTACCCTCAATTGGCCCAACTGGAGCTTGTCCTACTCCAATCTGACTTGCAGAAGTTATCGGCATCAATGCGTGAGCCCAAGGAAGATGATCTGTAGGTAATTCGGTTTTATCTGCTGTGTGCCATCCAAGAATTCGGACTCGACATCTTCCTAGAAACATTGGGTCTTTGCGGTCTTCTACTACACCATGCCACCAAATATATCCGTCTTTACCTTGAAAATGTTCTGTTTGCATTTTAAGTTCCCCCTTGCGTTTGGCCGGGGATTCGTTTTGCAAAAGAATTTTTTATCAATTCTAAATCCATTTCAAACCCATCCTTTTTAATTATATGTCTTATTTTCGATATCAAATAATAACCACTATAAAGTTGGTGCCCAATTTGAACTGAACCTATTTCTGAAGAATCCTGTGGTATATGTGAAGGTACTTCAAACCTAATCAAATCTCCAACGTGTCGTGATGTATTTCCTGGCACAGTAAAAGTTACTATAATATTTCCAAATTCCGATACTTGTGCTTGTCTCTGTAACAACCAATTTTCTACATTGTTTTGTTTTGCTCCTTGATCTTTAAACGTTTTTTTAGTCACTCCAATTGTAGATGATAGTTTCACTTCCACCTTCTCCCCACCCTGTTCTCTTGTCACAGTTGTTGGTGGTGCGACAAACATTGCATCATGTGCATGAGTCGTAGTTGCAAGTTTTATAGATGCATTGTTAGATCCAACATAATCTGATTTTGAAGAAATCAATTTATTCGGTTTATTATCTATTGCACTTATATCAGTTGAAACAAAATCAGAAAATACTCTCTGTGAATCATCCGCTTGTTCTACACTAGGTGTTGTCGTTATTGTTCCAGTTCCTTGATTAATAGTTTCATTCTCATCATTTGCTGTTTTTTCATAATAATCATATTTAATCTCTTCATATTTCATGCGAATTGGATCATATGCAATCAAACGAGATCCAAACATACCATGACCCAAATT
>ENA-OREN01001326-OREN01001326.1-marine-metagenome-genome-assembly--contig:-NODE-1326-length-29576-cov-4.627106_pt1 | contig 29576 bp, 21 predicted proteins | sample MGYA00248624_ERZ508555 | MGnify/ENA primary metagenome ERZ508555 (study PRJEB26222, sample SAMN06267773) | marine metagenome | isolation source: Saanich Inlet, British Columbia, Canada | place...
AATTGCTTCAAGCCCATCTCCGCTCCAATTTTAGCCAGTGCTGCACGGCTCACAACGACAGATTTAATTTTTGTTAATTTACCTTCTGAATAATCAGGAAATTTCTTAAATAAATATTCAGAGATTACCATCCCTAATATGGCATCCCCCAGAAATTCTAATCTTTCGTTACTGGGACTATAAGCCGTTTTAAAAGAGGTATGTGTCAGCGCATTTTCAAGCAGTTTAATGTTATCGAAAGAATAAGCAAGCGTCTTCTCGCAGTCTGCATGTTTTTCTTCCAATTCTTTATTATCAACTGTTTGTATCATTTTTAATGAATTTTTTTTCCTTAAATAACATTGATTCCTCAATTGCCGTATATTTGGTAGATGCTTCAACTAATTCGACTGCCGTGCTTTTACGAAACGATACTACCTCTACTCTGCAACCGTGGGCCTTTAACATCTCGACAAGAGGTACAAAGTCACCATCTCCAGATACGAGCACTATTGTATCAAGTTTTGGCGCTATTGCAATAGTATCTATCGCTATCCCCATATCCCAATCACCCTTGGCAGTTCCATCCGGCCTGAGGCGCAACTCTTTAGTCTTTATTTCATAGCCTAATCGTTTAAGAGCATCCGTAAAGCCAGATTGATCAACATCCGGTTTGTGTACTGCATAAGCGACAGCTCTTATTAATTCTCTATTCTCCACTACCTCCGATAATAATTTACTATAGTCAATTTTTGATTGGTGGAGTGCTTTTGCTGAGTAGAACATATTCTGTACATCAACAAAAATACCCATCCTCTGTTTAAACATTGTAACGGGTTCATTTGACATATATCTTATCCTGTATAAAACAACCTTTTATAAGTAAAAATAAATAACTAACTCGTAATAAATAAATTTAATAATACGTAATATATACAGAAGCATTAAAGCACAATAATATAGGTTAATACTATGGAATCTATAATCGGAATTTTTGATTTAGCTGTAACAACTACGAATACGTACAGGATTATGATTTATATATTGTGTGTTAAGCGTTAAGCCTTTGGCCAACAACGAGTTACTGTTGGCGCGATGGAGACTTGCTGATGTCCTTCCGTAAAGGCCGTACATCCATAGGAAAGACCAAGTAAAAACAACAGATTAAAAGTTTCAGAAATTTATCTGATGTATTATTCTATCCAGTTTTTCAGAACAGTCAACAAATAAAAAAATGAAAAATAGCATTATTTGTGTATTGTTATTTTGTTGACAGTGTGTTCATGTTTTGATATATTTCAGGGTCTTAAAAATACTATAAACTACTGTTATTATTAACATTTATGTACTTCTCTGGGTAAAAAATAGACATATGAATCTTAACAAATTGAGGGGGAAGATTGACGCCTTAGATTCGAAAATTATTGAGCTTTTCAATGAAAGAGCAAATGTCGTAAAAGAAATAGGTGTCATAAAAAACCGTAAAAATGCGCAAATTTATGCGCCGGATAGGGAAAAACAGGTATTTGAGAAGGTTTCTGAGAAAAACAAGGGACCTTTAGGTGATAAATGCCTTTTTGCTATTTATAGAGAGCTTATGGCTGGTTCAATAATGCTCGAGCGGCCCGTCAAGGTTTCATATTTAGGTCCCGAAGGAACATTCAGTTACTTTGCTGCAAAGGAGAAATTTGGTTCTTCAATTGAGTATATACCGTTAAATGGAATAGATTCGGTCTTTAGGGAAGTAGAAAGCGAACGTGCTGACTATGGTGTTGTGCCTGTTGAGAATACAACAGAGGGCGGTATCAGAGAGACATTGAATATGTTCATCGAGTGTGATGTCAAGGTTTGTGCTGAAATTATTACCCCGGTACATCACAATTTAATGGCAAAGTGCAAAAAAAGTGAAATTAAGAAAATATATTCAAAACCTCAGGCACTTTTTCAGTGTAAGCTTTGGTTAGCAAACAATTTCCAAAAGGTCGATCTTCTGGATATTGGGAGTACTGCTGAGGCTGCTAAAATTGCTTCAAAGGAAAAATATTCGGCTGCAATTGCCCACTCAGAAGTAGCCCGGATTTATGGTTTGAAAATACTTAGACGGAATATCGAAGATTACGCAAATAATATCACAAGATTTTTCATCTTGAGTAGAGAATTTCCTCCTCGAACAGGTAATGATAAGACTGCAATTATGTGTCATACCAAAAATGAGTCCGGAGCACTATTTAAAATATTAGAACCATTCAAGAAGCATGGTATAAGTCTGGCGGATATAGAGCCTCTTCCGACAAGAAAAAAAGCGTGGGATTATTGTTTTTTTATCGATTTTGCCGGACATGCATATGATGAGAAAGTTAAGCGCGCACTTAAGGAAGTTGGTAAAAGGTGTATTGATATGAAAGTAATGGGCTCTTTCCCCGTTGATTCTGTGAAAAGATGAAAAAACAATTTATAGCCGGTAATTGGAAAATGAACCTGACATTAGAAAAAGCCAAGGCCCTCGTAAAAGAGCTTTGTAATGGATTGGCTGACTCTGAGGCTGTTGATGTCGGAATATTCCCTTCTTTTGTCTATTTAAAGGATATTTGTGATATTCTTAAAGGTCACAATGTTTTTGTCGGTGCACAGAATATGAATATGGAAAAGTCTGGGGCTTTTACGGGAGAAGTTTCAGGTGAAATGCTCAGGGATATTGGTTGTACTCACGTGATAGTCGGACATTCAGAACGTAGAGCAATATACCAGGAAACAAATTCAATGGTAAATGCTAAGATAAAGGCCGCATTATCCAATGACTTGTGTCCAATCCTGTGTGTTGGTGAAAGTCAGGAAGAGAGAGATGCTGATAAAACCAGGGAGATTGTTGAGGGCCAGTTATCAGGAGGGCTTGAAGATTTGACATCTGAGCAGGTAGAAGGATTAACAATTGCATATGAACCTGTCTGGGCAATAGGTACTGGAAAAACGGCAACTCCAGAACAAGCGAACGAAGTGCATGCTTTCATCAGAAATATAATAAGAAGTAAATACAACGATGACACTGCTCAAAGCATTAGAATCCAGTATGGGGGGAGTGTGAATTCTAAAAATGCAAAGGACCTTTTGGGACAGCCTGAAATTGATGGTGCCCTGGTTGGTGGGGCCAGTTTGGATTCAAATTCATTTTTAGATATAGTGTCTGAAGCTGTAAAGTTTTCATAGATTAATGTTTTATTTATGATTTTATTTTATCTGTAAGTTTTATCATTTGTTTTAAAAGAGGTAAATTTTATGAATTCGAAATGGATTACGGCAGTTGTTATTATTTTTGGCTCGCTGACCGTGTTTTTTATTTTTGGCTGGTCTACAGTATTAAAATCTACATTAATCTTTTCATGTGTTGTCTTGATTGGGTGTGTTCTGTTGCAATCAGGGAAGGGTGGCGGCCTGGCGGCTATTGGCGGCCTGGCAGACCAGTCTGCCATGGGAACACAGACAGGTGGTATTTTGGCTAAAATCACTTATCTTGTTGGAGCGGTATTTATTGTTGCTACACTCTTTTTGACAAAACTAACACTGAACTCAATACATGGGACTGATTCTTTGCGAACAGAGATGTCTACGTCGCTTCAACACGATCATGAAGGTGTTGTTGATGAACATGCTGGCCACAATCATGCTCCTGGTGAGCACGTGGACCATGCACAAGCTTCAGTAGGAGAGGTAGTGGAAGAGGCGAAGTCCGTAGGAATGAAAGCAGTGGATGTCGCGAGTGAAGGTTTAAAAAGCATAGAAACTAAAGTTGAGTCAATAACGGAAGAAGTTAAAAATGATTAAGAGCATGACCGGCTTCGGTAGATCGGAATTGAATGATGAAAAGAAAACGGTTGCTGTTGAGTTGCGTTCTGTAAATAACAAATATTTAAAAATCAACATTAGAATACCTGACTTGTTATCAGGCGTTGAAGACAAGATTGAAAAACTTTTAAAGAAAGAGCTGGTTCGTGGGACAGTTAACCTGACAATAGATTATAAAACAGATGATCAAGTTCCAAAATGTGTGATAAATAAAGATATATTAAAAGACTATCACAACATAATAAGTGAAGCACGAAAAGAAATATCTTTTCAACAGGATGTCACATTAGATAACCTTATCTCTCTCCCAGGTGTTTTAGAATTTAAAAAGAATTCAGAAAACGGTAAGGCAGAAGATGAGGGTTTATGGCAAGAACTTGAGCAATTAGTTAAGCTTTCGGTTAATGATTTAAAGGAAATGCGGGAGGCGGAAGGCAAGAACCTTCGAATTGAAATAGACAAGTGGAAGGACAAGATTTCCGTGTTGCTGGATAAAATAGAGACTATGGCACCTAAAGTGGTTTCTGAGTACAGCAATCGAATTTTAGAAAGAGTATCGACTTTACTGTCAAGCACGGATAGTAAAATAGAAAAGGGTGACCTGCTTAAGGAAATTGCGATCTTTGCTGATAGATGCGATATTTCTGAAGAACTGGGAAGGCTTAGAAGCCATATTTTATTATTTAACAATACGATGGATAATGAAGAACCGAATGGCAGGAAGTTGGAATTTATAGTACAGGAAATGTTTCGTGAGGCTAATACAATAGCATCCAAAGCAAACAACTCAGAAATAATTGAAGATGTGATTTCAATTAAGACAGAGATTGAAAGAATTAAAGAACAGGTATTAAATATAGAGTAACTCAATAGTTTTTTACATTACGTCTGGATGCGATAGTGTCAGTTAATAAAAAAAGTTGTAGCCTGGTAATAATTTCAGGCCCATCAGGAAGTGGCAAAACCTCTATTTGTAACGAGCTGACGAAAAACTCCAAAGTAAAACAGTCAGTTTCTTATACTACGAGAAGCCCCAGAGATGGTGAGAGAGAAGGTATTGATTATTGCTTCGTAGAAAGAGACGATTTTGAAAAACTAATCAAGAAAAACAAATTTATAGAATATGCTGAATATTGTGGACATTTATACGGAACGCCAATTGGACCTATTAGAGAAGTAGTTGGAGAGAAAATAATCTTCTTACTTGCTATCGATGTTAAAGGGGCAATGCAGATTATGGAGAAAAGGCCTGACGCTATTTATATTTTTATAATGGCACCTGATGATGAAACTTTGAAACTTAGACTGAAAAACAGGCTTACTGAAGATGATAATATTATTAATAAAAGGTTTATGGTCGCTAAAGAGGAGATGAAATCCAGCAAGCATTATGATTATTGTGTTATTAATGACAAGTTAGATGATGCAGTAAAAGAGATTGAAGGAATTTTGCAAATATAGTTTCTTTTGTTGTGATAACATGCGGGGAGATTCTGATAATCGTAATCTGAGATGACTAAAAATATAATATTAGGTGTTACTGGCAGTATCGCTGCATTTAAGGCTGCAATAATAGTCTCCAAGCTAAAAAGCCTGGATTTTGATATTACCGTAGTAATGACACAATCTTCACAAAATTTTATACACCCACTGACGTTCAGAACGCTTTCCCAAAACAAGGTTGTTACAGATATTTTTATTGATGAAAGTGTTTACGACCCTCACCATGTTTCCATTGCACATAAAGCAGATCTAATCGTAATAGCACCGGCTACCGCAAATATTATTGGAAAACTGGCATCCGGTATTGCAGATGATGCATTAACCAGTACTGTTATGGCCTCAAACGTTCCTGTGATAATAGCACCTGCAATGGAAGAAAATATGTACAAGAGCCCGATAACACAAAGGAACATAAGTATACTTCAGGAAGTGGGGCATAAATTTATTGGACCGGAAAAGGGCCGATTGGCTTCTGGTAGAACAGGCGTTGGACGTTTGGCAGATGTAGAGTTGATAATCCAGGCAATAATTGAAGAGTTTCAAAATAAATCATCTAGTGATTGATTAACCATACAGACGATGTTAATAAGTCGAGATTGATGTTATGCAAAAAATAAAGCTGAAAATAAAGAGAAAAAAAGGTTGTGAAGATCTTCCGTTACCGGCTTATATGAGTCCGGCAGCCAGCGGAATGGACCTCTACGCAGCAGTTGAGAGTCCAACTGTAGTAGCGACGAACGAAATAAAATTAATTCCTACGGGGTTATATATTGCCTTACCATTTGGGTATGAAGCACAGGTCAGGCCAAGGAGTGGACTGGCACTGAAATATGGAATAACATTAGTAAATTCTCCGGGAACGATAGATAGTGATTACCGGGGTGAAATAGGTATTATTTTATGCAATCAAGGTAAAGATAAGTTTGTAGTAGAGAGAGGTATGCGCATAGCACAATTAGTAGTTCAACCTGTTGTCCATGCTGAGCTGGAAGAAGTTTTGGATTTGGATGAGACCCATAGAGGAGAAGGTGGGTTTGGACACACAGGGCATTGAAGAGAAGTAATTTTGTTAATACTGATTAAGAGATTATTTATAAATTAGCAACTTGGTCGTACTTTTTATTCCTTTAGAATGAGCTAATTTTTTATGGAAAGAACAAGAGTTTTTCACTCAGCATATTCAATCATTATCTGCACCGTTGGAATATTTATTTTGATAAGTATTGCAACATTTTCACCAAATGATCCTCCGTTTGCAAACTATCCAGTCAACAATCCTGTGCAAAATTACTGTGGAAAGGTAGGTGCCGGTGTTTCCGGGTTCTTACTGACGTGTATAGGAATAACATCCTATATCTTTGCAATGTTAATAGGTGCTTTGGGAGTTTCACTGTTTATAAAGAAAAAGATTGAAATTCTTTGGGTAAAAATTTTAGGTGGATTCTTGCTTATTTTTTCAATTTCTCCAATACTGGGAATTATTGAAAATTTTGCAAATTTATTCACCTATCCACATGAAACAGGTGGTATCATCGGAATGATTGCCGCATTTAGATTAAGAGAATATCTTGGTATTCCAGGAGCTTGCATCCTACTGACAATGGGATTTCTTATTTCCATAATGCTTATTTCCAATAAGTCATTGGAGTCGTCTATTGGCTGGACTTATAAGAGAATAAGGAAAATGTTTGTTTCAAAAATTATAGTTAAAGAGAAAACTCAGGTTGATTCTGACAAAGGTTTGGCAGAAGATACATTTGTATCAAAAAGAGATCTTATTGAGGAAGAGGAAGATCATGGCCTTGTTGTAATCCCACCACCACCATCAGTAGAACATAAACCAAGAAAGAGAACTGTTTTGGTAAGAGAGAAGGAGCTGATAGTGCCTAAAGGTAATCATTACCAGTTCAAAGATAAAAGTTATGTTCTTCCACCCATTTTACTCCTGGACCCGCTTAAAAGACATAAGCATGACAGTGACGAACACGTTATGGAGAAAGCGACGGTATTAAGGGACGCACTGGAACAGTTTAAAATCATTGTTGAGGTCGTCGGGTTGGAAAAAGGTCCTTCTGTTACTATGTATGAACTGGATTTAGCGCCCGGTACAAAAGTGGGGAAAATATCAAATCTTTCTGATGATATTGCAATTGCACTGAAGGCACCAAGTATACGAGTTGTTGCGCCTATTCCAGGGAAATCTACTATTGGAATAGAGGTGCCAAATACTCATAGAAAACCCGTACAGATGCGGGAAATGTATGAAACTGCGAGTAAGGAAATTCATAAACGTACAATCCCATTACTATTGGGAAAAGACATTGCCGGGTATCCTTTAATATCGGACCTTGCTGCCATGCCTCATTTATTAGTTGCAGGTACAACCGGCTCAGGAAAATCCGTATGCTTGAATTCTATAATATTAAGTATACTCCTTTTCCAAAGACCTGAAGAGTTAAAGTTAATATTGATTGACCCGAAGATGGTGGAATTTTCAGCTTTTAAGGATATTCCACATTTGATTGCACCTGTTGTCACCGATATGAAAAAGGCTGCGGCAGTTTTAGAATGGGCTGTCGCTAAGATGGACGAACGATATGCTCTTCTGGCAAGAGCTGGTGTTAGAGACCTTGCCGGATATAATAAATTAAGTGATTCCGAGAAGCAGAAGAGACTGGATCCGGAAGGAGATACAGGTCTTGGTGATACTCCATTGTACATGCCTTGTATCGTTATCGTTGTTGATGAATTAGCTGATTTGATGATGGTTGCTTCAAAAGAGGTGGAAGCTTCAATTATCAGGATTTCTCAGAAATCTAGAGCGGTTGGTATTCACCTGGTAGTAGCAACACAAAGGCCTTCTGTTGACGTAATTACCGGATTGATAAAATCTAACTTGCCATCAAGGATTTCATTTCATGTTTTTTCAAAGGTTGACTCGCGTACAATTTTAGATCAAAATGGTGCAGAAAAACTTTTAGGTAAGGGAGATATGCTCTTTCTGCCTCCAGGCACATCCAAGCTGTCCAGAGTGCAGGGGGTATATGTCAGTGACGATGAGATTAATAGGGTTGTTGATTACCTTAAGCAAATATCTCGACCGGAATTCAGCCCGGAATTAAAGGTTTGGCAGGGCTCTATAAAAGAAAACAATGATGTAAAAGATGAGCTTTATGAAGAAGCGGTAAGAATTATTTTAGAAACACAGCGTGGTTCTGTATCGTTGCTGCAACGGAGATTAGAGATAGGTTACTCTCGCGCCGCAAGATTAATTGATTTGATGGCTGAGGATGGAATAGTTGGCGAGTATAAAGGAAGTCAGGCAAGAGAAGTATTTGCGACGCTTGATGAGTGGGAGTCACAGAAGAAGTAAAATATAAACACCAATTTAAATACGTTATGTCTTCAGTAAATATTTTGTTTTCATTGTATCGGGTTTCTTACCCGCCGACATTTTATCTAATTTTAAAATTCTAATACATTAAATTATGAACATTGAAGATAATAAGACTGATATGCAGGAAGAGGAGTTTAGCTTAAAAAGAAGTGCTATTTTTAATATTCCAAACAGAATAACACTCTCACGACTTTTTCTTGCTATAGTATTTTTTGTGTTTCTCACATACCGGTATTTTAATGTGGCTTTTGTTATATTTTTAGTAGCGGCTGTTACAGACTGGCTGGATGGATATTTAGCCAGAAAATGGGAACTCTCTACAGACTTGGGGCGACTTGTTGATCCGTTTGTTGATAAGGTTATTATCTGTGGTACTTTTATTATCTTTGTACACCTTGCAAAAGAGATTATTGTGCCATGGATGGTAATTACGATAGTGGCCAGAGAGTTTCTGGTTAGTAGTATAAGGGGTTTTTCTGAATCAAAAGGTATTAAGTTCGCTAGTAATATATGGGGAAAGACCAAGATGTTTATACAATCATGGACTATTTGTGCCATAATTCTCTACTACGCACACTTTGAAAACGTAACTTGGGCAGAATATATGGTTTCTGCCTTCATATGGATCACGGTAATCGTTACCATTGGTTCTGGAATGACCTATGTCTACTCAGCAAAGAAAACATTACTGGCTGCTTAGTAAATTAACAGCCAGTAAATGTTTTCAATCGAACATCAATAAGATATATCTGATCATCTTGAAATGTGTTATTTTTCTAGATGCGGAATCACTCTTTGACTACAAACATTCCTTCCATGTTACCCGTCAGCACCACTTTGATTCTTTCATGCCAGAGCCTGCCAAACTCCTTAATCTGCTCATCAGTACCGGTTCCGCTAACTGACAGAGGCATTAACTCTCCCATCTTTGGATTAGCAGGAAGCATGCTATTGTTATATGATACTTCTACTCTCTTCCCGTTATCAATCCTTTCAAAAATTGCCGAACATATTGCACCTGCAGGCGCTTCGCTGTTTTCGTCAAAACTCAATAGATTATGCCTGTTAAATTTTCCACCTCCTAAACCGTGAAATCCGCTTTCTCCCGCAGCGCCTGTTATAAGCGTTACAACTTGAGAAATCGGACCATTAACTCTATAACCGATATCGCCTCTAAAAGTTACTTTAATATTCCCTCTAACTGGTATTTCATCACCATGGAGCTGCTTCAGTGCTATCATTGTTAATCTATACGCACCTGAGACAGCTGGGCAAGAATGACCGGCAGTCTTTACAGCATCTTCATAGCGGTATACAAATGGTTCCTCTTTGTCCATGGCACCTAAAGCGACAGCAAGAGGATCCTTCATTTTGATTGTTTCAACCTCATCAAGAAAATCTATGTTAAATTTTGACTGGCCTTCTGCCATTACACTTCCTCCAAATATGATTGTTAAAAACAAAAAAGATAATAAAATGCTCAAACATCCAAAAAATTTTCGTTTTGATTGTTTCAATGTTTAACACTCCCGTTAATCTGTTAATTATTAATTTTTCTAAAGCGAAATCCTTTTATTACAATCAAGAAAGATCCTATTCCGATCATTAAGTTTAATAGATTCAGAGGCAATGGTAACAGTTTGAAGCCAAGAAACACAGTTTCAAACAAAAGAACAGTTCCTAAACAAGAGTAGAAAAAAATCAAAAACCAGTTTAACCCGGCTAGCGTTTTTTTACAGTTTGTACATTCGTACGTATTCTTATTACAAGAAGGTATAAAACCATATATGATACCGGTCATTTCTTTAAATTGTAACGGATTTGAACAAGTTGGGCAATTTTTCATAACTTAATGATAATGATAAAAATTTCAATTATAGATGCTGAATGTGAAAAATCAACGTCTAAAATGTTGTTTGGCGTTTACTTCATGATTTTTCTCGATGTGAGTGTTTGAAATGTTTATTGTATAGTTTTGAATATTCAAAATATCTTGAGAGTACATCTCCAACAATAATCATTGCTGTTCTATTGATATCATTTTTGATTGTTGCATCGACTACTTTGCTTAGGCAGGATGTGATAACCTTTTCGTCTTTCCAGCTTGCTTGATAGACCATTGCAACAGGGCAGTTATTCCCATAAGATGGTTTGAGTATATCTGCAACAATACAGTATCCGGAAGATTCAATTATTCTTTTGCCTTTAACTGTTATCAGTTCGGGATCACCAAGGCCAGCGCCTATAAAATATACTTTTATATTAAGAAGTAAGTAATGTCAGGTAACCTGCCTGATTTTGTAATGCAGACGGATTTCTTTCCCGTCGAAATATTAGATAGCTTTAAACTGCTTGATGCATTTAATTATCAGGAGAATGAAGCCCTGATAATATAGAAGAAAATAACAGTGATTGCAGCTCCGGCAGGAATGGTAATCACCCAGGAAATGAATATATCACGAATAGTTGACAGATTTAAAGAGTTTAAACCTCTGGCAAGACCTACACCAAGGACTGCTCCTACCAGAGTGTGGGTGGTTGATACCGGCAATGCTAGCTTGGATGCTAACACTATTGTTATTGCAGCCCCGAATTCGGCTGCAAATCCCCTCGTTGGAGTTAGCTCTGTGATGCATTTCCCAATCGTTTCAATGACACGCCATCCCCATGTAGCAAGTCCGACAACAATACCTACCCCTCCTAGCAAGAGGACTAACAAAGGGACCTGGGCTTCCATTTCAATCGCACCTGATTTTATTACAGAGAGGATTCCCGCTAATGGTCCAATAGCGTTAGCCACATCGTTAGCTCCATGAGCAAAAGCAACGAAGCAGGCACTTAAAATCTGAAGATAGACAAAAATCTTTTCTACCGTTAAATAATCGGTACTTACGTTCTTTATATGAGTGTATTTTTCTAATTGATTTGAAATTATTTCTGAGTTATCCAGTATTTTAGTGACTTCATCAGAAAGTTCTCCGGTAGTAGATTCTTTTACTCTTCTCAGATGCATTAGTACCTTCTGCATGCTTTTTTCAACCTTTGGGTCAATATGCTCGTCTTGTTTCTCTTCTGGAACGGAAGATTTGATTCTATTAACCAGGAGGAAACTTATAAGCGCGCCAACTAAACCAACTTCACTCGCAAGGATTAGCGCGTGATTGAGTGAAAGGTCCAAGTGGAGATTCTTCAAACCCTTAAAAACCATCACCAGTGTTAGAACACCAAGAACAAAGAATACCAGAAAAGGCGTTATCCTTTTTGCTGATTGGACGGGCATTTTGGAATAAAAAATTATCCGTCTCAAAAGGCAGAATATCAAAAAAGAGATTGCTCCGCTTAGTAGAGGTGATACTACCCAACTGGCAGCTATCTGTGAAACAGTGTCCCAATGAATGGAGGAAAAACCGCTGAATACAATTCCGAATCCCAGTACAGAACCAACAATTGAATGCGTTGTAGAAACAGGCCAACCTCTATATGACGCAATGTTGAGCCATGTACCAGCTGCCAATAACGCTGCCATCATACCATAGATATAACTGTTTGGATCGCCGATAAAGACAACTGGATCAATAATCCCTTTTCTGACAGTGTTCGTGACATGGGAGCCTACCAAAAATGCACCGGCAAATTCCATAAGAGCGGCGACAACAATAGCCCATTTGAGGGTCAAAGCTCCAGAACCTACAGATGTTCCCATGGCATTAGCGACATCATTTGCGCCAATATTCCAAGCCATATAGAAGCTGATGACTAAAGCAAGAATAACGAGTATAGTTTCAGGGGTCAAGGTGATATCTCTCTAGTATTATTCAAGATCTAGTAAATTGCGGATACGGTGGGCTAATTTTTCAGAAGTGTTGGATAGCGTTCTAATTTCTTTTAGAATTAATAACCACAGATGGAGTTCGCCATGAGTAAACTGGTCTTCATTGCTGAATATATTCTTCAGTAACTGACGTTGTGATATATCAGCTTCATGTTCCCTTAGTGCAACTTCATTAACCATCGACTTGACTCTTTCTGCTTCACGGCCTGCAAAGGATGTTTCCAGCAGATTATCAAAATCCTCAATGATAACTTTAATGAGTTCATACGTTTCAATATTTTTACTTAAAAAGTTCCTGAAATCGTCTTTGAATATATCTTTCAATGTTAGTTCTTTCAGCGTAAGTAAAATACCGATATCCTCACAGTCGTCAGCTATGTCATCCTGTAATGATAATATTTCTAATAACGCACTTTTGCTTATTGGCATAAAAAGTCCGCCGGGAAGATGATTGCGCAATTCATTCTTTGTTGTATCAGCTCTCGCTTCCTGTTTTGAAATTTCTTCAGCTATCTTTAGGACTGATTCCTTATCGCCTCTTTCCAACGCCTCAAATATCTCTTTTACTTTAATTACACAGCCATTTACATCCTGCATATGTGTTTGCAGAGGTGCAAATGGTGATTTTGCAAATAATTTAGCGAATGTTCTCATGGCGTTTCATTATCTCAAACAGTAGTACAAATAATCTTTCTATTTCAAAACATTTATTTTGTGATTTTGTGTATTAAAACAAAAACCTGAAAGATTTCAATACTATTTTAAATTTAAACAATTCTTTTTGTTTTATTGCTGATTCTGTCAATGCTAATTAACGATTTTATAAGCGTAATTTACTAATATAGAAGACTTTATGATATTGATCTAAGAGAATTGAAAGCTAAGATGCGACCATCTGCTTCATAAAATTTTTTGCGTCATCTAGCATTTCCTTCGCCTGTTTTCTTGTCACAACGCTCTTTTCTGCGCCTCTTATCATTTCTGCAATCTCTTCAAGTTGTTCTTTTGAAGAGAGATTATCAATAGTTACAAAAGTTTTATTACTCTTCACCGTTTTATTTACCTTGAAATGTTGTTTCGCATAACTGGCGATTTGTGGCAGGTGGGTAATGCAGATAACCTGATGTGATTGTGCAACCAGACTAAGCTTTTCACCGATGATCCGTCCCATCCGCCCACCAATGTTTGCGTCAATTTCATCGAATATCAGGACAGGTGTTTTATCTGCTAATGCCAGATGTCGCTTCAGCGCGAGCATTATTCTGGAGATCTCCCCACCTGAAGCAACCTTTCTGAGGGGTTTAAGCTCTTCTCCCGGATTAGATGAGAACATAAACTCAATTCGGTCAAATCCTGAACTGCTGGCATGCTCTAATTCCGTCTGATCCTGATCACTATTATCTAAAGCAGAGATGTTAATATCAAATTTTCCGTCAGGAATTCCAAGGTCTGTCAATTCGTTTTTAATGAGAGCAGATAGTTTTTTACCTGTTTTTTTACGGTGTTGTGTTAGTGTTTTTCCCGTATTAATTACTGCGTTTTTCAGTTGCTTTAATTCTTTCTCTATTATCTCGGTGTCTTCATTCTCTTTTAATAATATCTCCAGCTTCGCTTTAGCGTTTTCACCATGAGAAAGTATATTCTCGATTGAATCACCATATTTCCTCTTAAGGCTTCTAATGGTTTCTATTCTCTCTTCAATTTGCTCTAATTTTCTCGGGTCATAGTCATACTTTTCAACATCATTTCTCAGTGTATTTGCAATATCTTCTAATTGATAAATAGTCTGGTTGCACACCTCTAAAGTGTTTTCAAACCCCTTATCAATACCCATAATTTTAGAGAGTTCATTTGTTATATCTTTTAACCCGTCAATTATAGAATTGTCAGACTCGTATAAACTGTTAGAGCACAAAGAAAGTACATTTTGGATTTTTTCCGAATTTGCAAGAATGTAACGCTCCTCTTCCAGGCTTTTATCTTCTTCCGGTTGTAATTGACAGCGTTCAATCTCATCTATTTCATAACGATAAAGTTCTAACTGCTTTTTTCTTTCGCTATGTTGATCATTTAACGAGTGCAATCGCTTCTCTTTTTCCAATGCGTTATTATAGATAGTGGAATACTCACTTCTAAGATCATCAAGTTTTCCAAAACTATCAAGAGTTCTGAGTTGTTGTTGCGGATTAGTAAGTGATTCATGTTCGTGTTGGCCATGTATATTTACTAACAGTTCTCCAATCTCCTTTAACAAAGAGACTGTTATTGGTTGATTATTGAGTTTACATCTGTTTCGGCCTTTCTGATCTAAACTTCTCTGTATAATGATCTCTTCATCATCAATTTTGTCAATATGCCCTTTGATGCTTTGCCTAATCTGACTATTTTTAATAAAGAATAATCCGCTTACGGAAACGTCCTTTGTCTTACTTCTGGCAATATCATTTGTTGTCCGACTTCCCAAAAGGAAGTTTAACGCTCCGATTATTAAAGATTTACCTACACCGGTTGTTCCGGTAAAGATATTTAAACCTTCATCGAAATTTATAGTAATCTCATCAATCAAAGCAAAGTTGGAAATAGAAAGTTCGTTCAACATAATCTGAATTATAATAATGAAATTCTTTTTGTTTACCAGAGAAAATCAGAAAGGTCCAGGAAATCAAAACATGACATGATGTCGCGTTGGGTTTTGTGTCAGATTCTTATAACAGAACCTAAAATCAGCGATTCTATTCCATATGTTATAGTCGCCTTAGGCTTTAGCCTGCGTTTATCCTCATCCGATAGGTGTATATGTATTCCTTGTAAGTTACGCAACCTAAAGAATGCGACTACTCTAAATCGTTCAATTTAGATAAAATTATATTTGTTGTTTTTAAATATCGTTAAATACCAGCTCTTTTTTGTAATTATCTTTTTTTTAAGTTTCCAGTGTAACAAATGAATATGAAATATTGCACGGATTATTATTGACATAAGCAAATAATTCGTTAAATTACTATATATTCACCACTTGTAGCTATACTTTCGATGTAATAATATGACGGCAACTATAGTATCTTTATTCAAAATGCTATAGAAAGATAATATAATAATCTCACCAATATACAATTATAGATTCCCTGTCCAATATCAAAAAAAATTAGTGATATAACTGTTTTGAATATTAAGCTGCTTAAACAATCATTAAGGAGAAATTTATGGTAAATGATAAGCCAAAGAAAGTAGTAAAGAAATCTGCTGGGAAAGCTGAAAGTTCTTCCAAAAAAACTACAACAAAGAAGAAAATTGCTGTTAAAAAGAAGGACACTATAGTTCAGAAGAAAAAGAGTCCTGTTAAAAAAGCAACAACCTCAACAGGAAAAAAGACGGTAGCAAAAGAGATTACAAAAAAAACAGCCGCAAAGAGCAAACCGAAAGTATCAGCTGTCAAAAAAACAACAGTTGCTAAGACAAAAAAAACGGTAGCAAAAAAGAAACCGGTAAAAAAGACTCTGAAAAAAGTGACTACTAATGATAATGCTGATCTGCAGATTAAGGCGGCAACTAAAACTCAGAGAGAAAAAGTAGAGAATGTTATCGAGAAACTATCACAAAAGACGGAACAAAATTATGTTACGACAGTAGCCGGCGTTTTTAGAAAAGTACCAACTGCTAAGAAATCAGCACCAGAGGTGCATAAGGAATTACCAATTAGCGGAATATTTAATTACCTGAAGAAGATGTTTTAAAGTATTCGATACATTACATATTTTCATTCCTATCCGTACGTGATTATAAGACAAGATGCCAGTATTGAGCTGTTTGAAAAATAATCTCGTCAAAAGCGAGTTGCTTGCTATAGACGGGATATCATTCACACATATTAGTTTTAATATGACGCTATGTCTAATATCACTCTTGGAACTCCAGCGCTATTACTTTAATAGTACTCTATAATAATCATAATACCCTTCAAACAAAGAACGGTTAAGGTCGTTCATTCACGGAAGCACTCCCCGATTTTTGTAGATAAAAAAATAGACTCAAGTCGTTCAATCAATTTATTCATGTGTCCCCGGCGTTATTAACAACAATTTGGGAACGCTCCTGAATCGAGGTGTGGCCAATATTATTAAAATGCTCCTTTGGAGTACTTTAATAATATTCGTATATGATCAATCCATGAGTTGCCTACGCTTTTGAATGTATCTATTGTCGCGGTTTGATTTATCAAACCCTTGCTGCTCTAAGGCACAATAGATCGTGCTGTAACAAAAAGTTTAAAATAGACACTCCTTCTATGTGGAACTCGCCCCAGAATGTAGTACTGATCTCATAAGAAATCTCTGATTTTGGCAATCGATGCAAATTTCACCAAGTCCATTACCAAATAATTGCCTCACTTGGAAAACCAAAATAGTACACCATTGCACACTTTTGTGACGGCACACCTATGTGACATGGCACGCAACATCCTTTTTTTTTCTCCATCTTTCACCCAAATAATACAACCGAAAACAAATAATTATTATTAGCGTAAACACCAACCATATAACAGTTTCAAAATTTAATAACACCTGATACCGATTGCAAACAATACCATTCATCACCTTTGGCACACAGTTTGTTCTAACTTCCATAATTAAATCCAGAAAGAAAATTGAATAAACGATACGACACAAAAACGTAATGGTTTGATTCATCAAACACGTCTTTGACAAAGCACGATAAATCGTGCCGCTACATTGACAACATACGATGAAAAATTGCTTAAATAATTACTTTTTTTACTAAAGAAAGGTAAAGAGAAATGATACTGAAATCAGAAAAAATATTAATCATTGCAATTATTACTTTAACATTAGGGTTTTTCACTACGAATGAAGTCTGTTTCGCTGTAGAAGATGAGGGCCTTTATGTAGAAGTTGAAGGCAATGTTGGAATTGGGACGACAGACCCATCATATCTATTACAATTGCTGAAGAATGGTTCGGCGGCCCCAATTCAGCTGGATATTCATAATACCGGTACAAATGATGCGGACGATTCAATTTTATCCTTCGGAGTCCAAGGCCTGATAGATTTCGGAATGGGGATAGACAGATCTACAGGCAAATTTACTATAACAAAAGGAAAAAGTTTTTTAATAGATAATTTTTTTACTATAGATGATATTGGCAATATAGGCATTGGGACGCTGGTTTCGGGAGGATTATTAGGTTTAAAAGATGAATTTACTTATCTTGACCGGGATGATAATAATAATCTAACCTTTACGGATGTTGTTACAGGTACAAAGACACTTGCAGATTTGATTAAACTGACGTACATCGAGATAGCAGAGATGGGCTTTGTGACCGGAGCGCATACGGTAGACACTGATACACACATAGATCAGACCGGTATTGAAGGTCTTGGTTTTACCGCCGGCGCTCATACGGTAGATACAACACTTGATCAGTCTGGAGTAGAGGGCTTGGGCTTTGTGACAGGAGCGCATACGGTAGACACTGATACACACATAGATCAAACCGGTATTGAAGGTCTTGGTTTTACCGCCGGCGCTCATACAGTCGACACCACACTTGATCAGGCTGGAGTAGAGGGTTTGGGATTTGTGACAGGAGCGCATACGGTAGATACCGATACGCACATTGATAAAACTGGTATTGAAGGTCTTGGATTTATTGACGGTGCACATACTGTGGACACCACACTTGATCAGGCTGGAGTAGAGGGTTTGGGATTTGTGACAGGAGCGCATACGGTAGACACGGATACTCAGATAGATAAATCCGGTATTGAAACACTTGGATTTGTGGATGGTGCTCATACTGTAGATACAACACTTGATCAGGCAGGAGTAGAGGGTCTGGGTTTTGTGACAGGGTCACATACAGTAGACACAGATACGCACATTGATAAAACTGGTATTGAAGGTCTTGGATTTATTGACGGTGCACATACTGTTGACACCACACTTGATCAGGCTGGAGTAGAGGTTTTGGGTTTTGTGACCGGAGTCCATACGGTAGACACCGATACACACATAGACAAAAGCGGTATTGAGACCCTTGGTTTTGTAGAAGGCGCACATACTGTGGACACCACACTTGATCAGTCGGGAGTTGAGGGTCTGGGTTTTGTGACAGGGTTGCATACGGTAGACACTGACACTCACATAGATCAGACCGGTATTGAAGCATTAGGTTTTGTGGATGGTGCTCATACGGTAGACACGACACTTGACCAGGCCGGAGTAGAAGGTTTGGGATTTGTAACCGGTTCGCATACGGTAGACACAGATACGCACCTAGATAAAGCCGGTGTTGAAGCACTGGGTTTTGTTGACGGTGCTCATACGGTAGACACAGCGCTTGATCAGGCAGGTATTGAAGCGTTCGGTTTTATAACCGGAACACACACGGCAAGTGATTCAAACACTTTGTTAGGTAAGAGTGCTGGCAATGCAACTATGACTGGCGGAGGAAATACTGCTTTAGGTAATAACGCACTTGCTTACAACACCACGGGGAATTATAATACCGCCTCGGGTTATTTATCACTTCGTTTCAACACCACGGGTATTTTTAACAGCTCCTTTGGTTATCACGTACTTTATAGCAACACCACGGGTGGCTATAATACCGCCTCAGGTTATAAATCGCTTCATTCCAACACCACGGGTAATTTTAACACAGCTTCAGGTGTCTTCTCGCTTCGTAACAACACTACAGGTTATTCTAACACAGCTTTGGGTGGTTACTCACTTTCTAGTAACACCACAGGCTTTTCTAACAGTGCCTTTGGTAGTAGCGCACTTACGAACAACACCACAGGTATTTTTAACAGCGCCTTTGGTAATCTCGCACTTGAAAACAACACCACAGGAAATTATAATAACGCCTCGGGTTATCTATCACTTCGTTTCAACGCCGCGGGTAATTATAACACCTCCTCGGGTTATAGAGCCGGATATAATAGCAATGGAGATAGAAATATTTTTATAGGATACCAAGCGGGTGACAGTGTGGAGACCGGTTCCGATAATATCATTATTGGATCTGACGCAGATGTACCGAGCCCTGCAACAAGTAATCACCTGAATATTGGAAGCACCATTTTCGGAGACCTTCTCACCGGCAACATCGGCATCGGGACAACAAGTCCTCAAGGTAAGCTGGACGTAAACGGTGCAATCTATCAAAGAGGAAGCCAATTACATGCTGATTATGTATTCAAGCCTGATTACGATCTGGAATCCATCCGTGAACACGCGGACTTCATGTGGGAGAATAAACATCTGAAGGCCGTACCAAAACAGAAAATCGATGAAAATGGTTTAGAGATCATAGAAGTCGGATCACACAGAAAAGGTATGCTGGAGGAACTGGAAAAAGCTCATATATACATTGAACAACTCAATAACCAAAACAGAGCATTAGAAGCAAGATTGGAACAGCAGAGAGATATTTTTGATGCAAGATTGGCAAAGCTGGAAGCATTGATCAACGTTGAGTGACCAAAGGGATCTAAAATTAATCTCGTAACTTGAAACCTGTAACCTGAAACGCCCGTAACTCGTAACAATAAAGAATGAGAACAACAATTAAAACATCAAAATTATTTCTATTAGCATTTATCATATCGTTATTGATGCTTAACACTTCTTTTGCCGGTATTAATAACTTGTATATACCGAATGGTGAGACTGTTCTAGGCGGAGATATCAAGACATATACGGCTCGCAATTCTATCGAAGCAGGGACTTCCTTCGTTGTTGAGAGTGGTGGTGATGCAACCTTCCGTGCTGGTAGTGGTGGCATTGCTCTTAAGCCGGGCTTCCATGCTAAAAATGGTGCTAAATTTGCCGCAAAGTTCTGGTATGATTCTCAAGGCCTGCAAGATAATAAAGCCCCAACTGTCGTAGACTCATATCCGACAGATGGAGAGAATGTGGCCAACGACGGAAGTCCATTAGAACTGAGAGTAATATTTGCAGATGACGATTCCGGCATATATTCTGTTAAACTTTACGAGGATGGTGTTGAAGTTCAGGCAACTATTGGTGGCTCCTATAACGATCAAACTCTTTCATATATCATAACCAACCCTGTGGAACAAACCTATATATACACTGTTGTATTAGAGGATATGGCGGGAAATACAGACAGCATAGACATATCATTTACTGTGGATAATGATCCACCGGTAACAACTGCCAGTCCGACAGGAGGAACATTCAGTGGGCCGTTTACCGTAACCCTTTCATCTGATGAGGCAGGCTCAACTATATATTACTCAACGGATAACTATCCACCTTTTGTTAATAGTAGCAATACAGATTCCGGCGTGTCGCCCATAGTAGTTACAATAGACAGAAGCATGAACCTACAGTTTTTCGCTAAGGACACTGCTGGTAACATTGAGACAACAACAAAAAGTGAGGTCTACCTCCTGGGTGCGATACCGGATGCGTTAACAATCACATTGGCATCCTTCGATTCAGGAGCTCAACGCGTTGAGCTCTCCTGGAATGCAGCTTCAGGTCAAATATCAGGCTATCATTTATATCGCTGCCTCAGTCCGTTCGACGTCGATATCCTGAACCAGAGCCGTAATGGAGGCTACCCTCCACCGGCAAGATTAAGGATTGGGGCTCTTTCAACGCCTACGTCCTCTTCTGATTCTGCAATCGTGTCAGGTGTAACTTACTTCTACGGGGTGACAGCAGTAGATGCTAATGGTACGGAAGGTGTTATATCTCCACTCGTGCCGATTGATGTTGATAGTACGACATCCGGAGATAGTGATCCGTCCATGAAAGCTATGGCCTGGCTGGAATCTACTCAGAGCGAAGAGGGTTACTGGGATGACAAGAGACGTCTGCGTATGCTTGCAACAAGCCAGGTGCTTAATGCATATAAATTGATGGGGAAAGATGATGCCGGCACACATCATGCTCTCTTTTATCTCAGAGGACACTTTGCGGATAACAATGACTACCTGGCACGAAAGATGATTTTATTGGCAGATTACGGACAAAATGTTGATGAAATGGTTAACAGGTTGATAGCTCAAAGTCAAATTAGTGGAACCCAGATACAGGGCTGGGGGGTAAGGACTAGATTGCTCTTTGATGCTGTCAGTACAGCCCTGGGGGCAAAGGCTGCTGATCTATCAACCAGAAGCATTGATCCTATGATTAACGAAGGTCGTTTATATTTGGCGGGATCAACCTATCTTGATAGTAAAAATTTCCCTGATCGATTTGGTTGGGTACGAGCTCAAGATCCTAGCGTATTTGTGTCCTGTCTGGTATACAACATAGTAGAGGAATATTATGGTTTTTCTATCTATAATTCATCATGGATAAGTGACTATCAAAATGGTGATGGTTCTTTTGGAAACGGTTTAATCGATACCTGCGCAGCTATTATGTGGATTGATGATTTAGGTGATGGGGGTGCTCAATGGATAAAAGGATTAGCTGCTTACAATTACATATTAGATAAACAGAGTAGCAATGGAAGCTGGAACGATGATCCTTATTTGACAGGGCTGTGTATAGAAGCTCTGGAAAAGTCAGGCTATGCACCGTAGAAGTATGTACGAATTACGATTGAGATTCACAATTCTTGTTTGCAATAGTAGTTATCGAAGGATTAACTTGGTGCGTAAGAATTTCGATGTTGTCACTAAATCGCCAATATTTTTCTTTGTGGCTTGGTGTCTTAATGGCGAAAAAGAGTTGAAGAAGACTTAACTTAAATAACCACTTTTTATTACAAAAAGAGGAATAACAAATATGGCAAAAATGATAATGCAGAATAAGGTTTTCAATATCCTGTTTATTCTGTCACTCTGTATACTAACAGGAAACATATTGTTATATCCAAAACAAACCGCTTACGCGGATCCTCCTGTAGCTGCAGATACAGCTGAAACAATGGAGTGCGAGTTTACTAATGAACTCCAGCTTTTAGCTCAAGAATTAAATCATGACTCTGTTGAGATATATAACTGGGTTTACAAAAATATCAAGTATGATCGTTACTATTATGGGTCACGTATGGGCGCCCATACGACGTATCTGAACAGGAGGGGTAATACGTGGGATATATGCTCTCTATTAATAACACTCTTAAGGATTTCAGATATTCCTGCCCGATATATTTATATCAATGGTTCTCCTTATAAATCTACTTTTGTGTATGTTGAGGCTTGGGTTCCGGTAGATAGCTACCGGGGGAGTGGAGAAGGGCAGGTTAGTGACTGGATCCCCTTGTCGCCATGGAATTATGCGCAAACCTACAAGCCGGGTATTGACATTTTTGCTAATGGGATTCCTTCCGCACTCGCATTTGATTTTGATAGTTATGTATTAGAACAAAATAATAAAAATCCATTGGAAGTTTTTGAGGAGGATGTGCAGAAGTATCTGCATGACAATTACCAGGGACAGACATTAAAAGATATTCCTTTCACAGAGACGAGTGCAAGCGGTAGTGCACCTATTAGTTCGCTGTTACCCGGAAGTTTACCGGAAAATTTTACCGTCTCTTTTGAAACTGCCAGTGAAGTTCCTGATTCAGAAAGAGTGAATATAACGCTAAGGTTCAAACATGCTACAGACGATTCAATCCTGCTTGAAAAGAGTATATATCTCCCTCAAGTTGCAGGTAAACGGTTCTGCCTTGATTTCATTCCTGTTGATGAAACGACCAGACTCTACATAATTGACAACTATGATGGCAACATGTGTAAAGTTCCTCCGGGAGAAAATGTATACGTAAAGCCGGCTCTTAAATTGGATGGCAATATAATGTCCGGAGGAACAGGTTCACAGATCCGTCTAAATGATAGTTTTTATGTCGAATATATTGGAGGTGGCTACACTACTACACAGAGGCCTGATAGAAAAGCAGGGACGTTTATGCAGATAGCTCTAGATCCTCTTACCGCTTCTGAAAAAACTATCGAAAAGATGAAAATTGACTTGAAGGACCTCTCAACTGACATCGCTTATGTCGATAGTACCCGTGAAGAATACCTGGGCAGGATGGCAAACATATTAACAGAGACATTTCTGCTCAGGATGCACAATAATGCATCACGTATTGAAGATTTGATGTACGGTAAGTTTAAATGGGACAGTGTTAGTCCAACGTTTATATACACCTTTCCTGACAATATTCTTAAAGATGAGGAATCTAAATTTTACATCCACCCTCAATGGAATATTGATGCACAGTCTAATATAGGTTTTGTACTGCCGTATAATAACCCAAATTCGCCTCAACTTGCCTGGACAGATCCATTGTTTGTTCTTGCAAGAAAACTTTCCGGGTATAGCGCCTCTTATAATGAGGGGTTGATATTCGAAGATTGGTTAGACACTCCTGGTTTGAGTACTATAAAAGGGCTTATGGTGGCCAGTGAGGATACAAATAATGACGTTAGAGTTTTCACTAATACACAGGCAGATATTGACTATCTCAACGGATTAAAAGGGTCGTCAGATCCAAATGCCCTGTCAGATAGTATTATTCAACTGTTTATAGATGAGGTAGTAGGTGGTGCGAGAGTAACAGCTCAAACAAAAAATCTTGTTTACAAAGATTATACGGGTTATGTCATGATATCAGAAGGATTGAACGGTGATGGCTATCTATTTGGACAGGACAATGGAGGGTGGACATCAACTGATGTTACAATAGATCCAGTTGTAGTGGCAACAACCAGTATTCCGGTAAACCAATATATCCCACCGTCCGTTAATACTTCATGGATAGATAACTATACTACCGTATTTAATGGGGTAGGTACTACAACTAAAATTGAATCAAACAAAGCTAATTCGAGTACAGTAAGTGCATCTGACGGTGACCCGGTTGATATGGCTAAAGGGGAGTATTACCAGGAAGAGAAACCAGATATTATAATTGCTTCACGTGGAATTCCACTCTCTGTTGTACGTACATATAAGAACCAGTTAATTTATAACGGTCCATTTGGTTTTGGCTGGACATGGAACCACGCAGAGCGGATTCTTCCTCTGGAAGATGATGATGTACTGTATTATGACAATCAGGGTATTTCTTATGAGTTGACTCATCAGGGCAACGGTATATACGATTACCCTCCCGGCTCCACGTTTACATTAGTAACCACCACTACCTCTTATATCGTAACACAGAAGAGATCAGGACATGAATACCACTTCACATTAGATGGGTATCTAGATAAGAAAATAGACCGTTTTGGTAATGAATTGAATTTCACCCACGATATTACGTATCCTGACAGGATTACAGAAATTACAGATTCACTCGGCGGCAATAGGAAGCTTACTCTGGTTTATAATCCTGAAGGTAAGGTAGAGACGGTAACAGACTTTACTGGGCGCATTTGTCGCTACACTTATACCGGAGACGACCTGACTACTTTCACTGATCTTGAGCAAAACGATACAAAATATGAATATCTCTCAGATCAGGAAAATGAGTTAAACAATCACAACATGTCCAAATATATCATGCCCAACGGCAACTTCCTTGAGCTGGGTTACTATCTGAATGACACAGTCTCCTGGCATCGTAACGAGGAAGGGGCAACATTTAATTTCCTGTTCAGTCGCTTGAACCAATATGCGGAGACGTGGAATGAGGAGGGCTACTATCGTAAGATATTCTTTAATGATAATAATGATGTCGTCCGTATTGCCCATAAAGATGGGACTATTTCTCAGAGCAAATTTGACGAACATCATAATATGACAGAGCTGATAGACGGCAATGGTAATACCACAACCTTTACCTACTTTCCTGCCGGTCAACCGGAAATAGCCGCAGACCGTAACCTCTATTCCAAAACAAACGAAGAATTGAATGAAACCTGGAACTATAAATACGATTCACTGGATAATCCCTATGCGCCATCGGAAGTTACAGATCCAATGGGGGCGGTTACAAATTACGAATACTACAGTGGCGGCAGTCTGCATAAGAAAATTCAGGCACCCGGATTCAATTATGATGCTGATAATAAATTAGTACCAATCGCAAACGCACCGGGATTCGCTACCATCTATAACTATGATATATATGGTAACCTCACATCAACAACCGATCCTCTGGGGCTGAGTACGAGTGGGACCTATGATACAGACGGTCTCTACCTGACAAGTTCAACGGATAAAAACGGTAAAGTTACAAACTATACTTACTATGATGGATCAGACTCAACGAATCCGGTAGGGGCTTTGAGTTCAGCCACAATAGATTCACCAACTGATTCTTCCGGAATTACGACATCATACACCTACAACCACTACAATCAGAAAACAACAATTACGGATGATCTCGGGAATACGACTGACCTTAATTATGACGTAAACAGAAAACTTCTAACACGTGTTCTGCCTGACGGTGCTACTACTACCTTCAGTTATTATCCGGCAAGGGACATCGTATCAGGAGCTCTGGTACAAAATGAGACTGATGCGCTGGGTAATTTTGCAACATTTAAGTACGACAAGACCGGCAATATGACTTCACGGGAGGACAGGAACGGAAATATCACCACCTACAGCTACGACGGACTGAACCGGCTGATAGCGGAGACCGACCCGTTTCAGAACTCTGCCGAACTCTCCTATGATGGAAATGGCAATGTAGTAAAGCAGACAGACAAAAACGGTAATGTTACTAATTTCGTCTATGATGCTGCCAACAGGTTGATAACAAAGAGAGACCCGGAAGGAAACGACTTTGATTACGAATACTATGCTGACGGAAAACTCAAGAACGAGATCTATACCGTTAATACAACTAAGGTGAAAACACACTACGACTACAACGCACTCGGCCATCCGGAAACCAGGACGGTTGGTTACGGCAGCGGCGACACCCGTCTGTTCCAATACCAACCGACAGCTAACGACGTTGCAAGAAAAGCAACGCTAATGCCAATAGCAATGTTCCAACCTGCTCCGTTAGGACTTCCTGTGGGGACTCCTGGTGTGCCGTCTTCCGCCGCTAGTACTACGCCGATTACACCTTGGAATATAGCAACACCAGCGGATAATAAAGGCAAACTTAAAGTGGCGAGTAGTACTAAGAAAGATGCTTCGGGACTGAATTCAGAAAGTGCCCGGCGCGCGTACAACCAATCCCGTAGTTCCTTCCACACCTGAGTAATAAGAAACGCGCCGAGCAACGCTATTACGATGTACTGGGTTTCTTTTGTGGCGAATCCAACAGCCACCAAACCGGCACCGATGTAAAGCCACCGATTTTTCCGTTCATCGATGTATCGCCACATGACTCCGACGAGAGCCAATGTGAACACAGCCATGAAGATGTCGTTTCGAGCGAACCGACTGTAGTAAAGAATCGATGGCGAAAACGCGAGCATCACACCGGCGGCTAAAGCCCCAAATTGACCTATTCGAGGCTTTAAGAGCAGTGGAACAAGGACAAGCCCAGTCCCGAACAGAGCCATTGGGAGTCGAAGAGAGAAATCGCTGTCGCTGACAAAGAAGAACGAGGTGGCAATGGAATGAAACAAGAACATTCCGTGCATCAGCGGATTATGGTCATATCCACTGCCGTTGAATAGTTGATATGCGAAATACCCGTGGAGGCTTTCATCGTGATGAACAGCTCGACCGCCAAGATCGTAAAGTCTCATGGCGAGTGCGATTAGAACCAATGTTGTGTAGATCGAAAATTCGATCCGAAACGGAATCGTTAATCCTCTACCGGATTTCGATTGATCCTGAGTTGGCTCGGAGGCATCCAGCCTTTTAAGGGCGGAATCGGGGTCTCCCTCGCTCACCCACCGTCCATCGACCCAACTTCCGACGTCAGGCAAGACATTAGTTGAAGATTCAGTTGAAGGATTATCTATCGTCAAAGGTAGTTAGTTGATACTGAACACGGTGTACAAACCGTGTTCGATAACTCGGTCACCAAGCGTATCGAACATTCCAGTCACAATGTTGCCGTAAGTTGATCGTTCCCGAGGTCCAACAACCACCATTGTGATGCCATATTTGTCGATTAATGCTTTAAGTTTTCCAGAATCTCTAGTCGTATAGATCGTTCGGATATCATCTTCACGATCGGCAAACAATTCGTCAGTACCGCGCCATTGCCTTTCATGAAATACCCAACCAATTACCGTGGGAACACCCGACGAACCAGATATTCGAGAGTACTCGGAATAACTATCGCCGACGGCTTCAACCAGCACATCGTGTGAATCAGAAATTTTCCTGAGGTCGTTTATTAGATTCAACTCATCGATGTCTCGAGATTCCATATAGCTCAAACTATCGAGATTCGGGCCCAGTCCCGACGACGTCGTTTTAGCAACCGCTGCCGCTACGGGGAAGTACACCGAACTGAGTGCTACTACGGAGACTAGTGCAAATGCGGTTCTACTTAAAAGCTTTTTTCTTCCAACAAATATTGAATGGTGCTTCAGCCATACGTATGTGCCGTAACCACCTACCACTGAAAGAACAATCCAAGCTTGATAGTAGAACTTGAACATCGTATTCATTCGATTGACGAACAAATCGTGAACAAAGAACAATTCGGCGGCGAACAACAAATAAAGACTGAGCGCACCGAGCATTGCTACAAAATGACTACCGTCGTCCGCACCACGCCTTGCACGAGTCAAAAGAACGGCTATGAGCGTAGATGACGCCACGCCTAAGACGGTCGTAACTGGCAGCCTCGATACGATGTCAGATGCATTGGCTGTCTCGTTGAACGCCAAATGTGTGACCGCCCAAATTAACCACGGCACCCCAGTAAGTGCGCCTGCCGTAATCCAAGCCGGACGCCAAATCAAATGAACTTCCCGTTCACCGATGTGTTTCTTCCCAACCAAAATTCGAACAACTATGCTCGTGTAGCGACTAGCGAGAAGCAGAGCGGTCGGCGCTGCGACAACGATTAGTAACGCCCAGATCGACAAGAAGTGAATAGGTCGGCTCCCATATTTAACTGGAGCCAGAGGCGGCCATTGAACTTGGCTCTCTGCTGTACCGAAGTAGAACGGCGAATATATCAATATTCCAATGATCCAAAGAAACATCATCGGTAACCCGGCTAACAGTATTGATTTCAGACCGGTTTTACGCTGGGAAACCCATCCTACGACAACCAACCCCATCGACAATAAAAGCAGCAACCCAAAATCCCAAAAATTGATAAAACCAGACGCACCAATCACCAATACCGTAATCACAGTGGCAGGTACGTTCTTTCGAAGTGTTCTGAATGAAATCAATTTGTGCATCATGAACAATGCTGTGAGAACAGTGAGCCCGGTGAGCACAAACGGAATCGACATCAGATGTGGGTGGAAATCCCCCAAGAGAAAACTGAAAAACGGAAATTCTGTAATCGTAAAATCGAGTCCATTCCCAGCGTCATCGAACGTGTTGGTGATTCTCGAACTCTTCCACCACCACCAAAAGTCGTCAGGTCGCCAAATAGCGATTCTGTCTATCCGTTCGTATTCATGACCGTGGTACCAATTCAACAACCACACTGGAGCGGTTTTGGTGATATCGAGAAGTGTCCATAAACCCGACAAGTTTGATACGAGCAGTAACAAAGACGCCGATACGCTTCCGGCAATGAGCGAAGATTTGAGTGCGCCGCCATCACGCCTAACGAATGTCACTGCAAGTGAGAAAGCTACGCTGGCACCTAGCCCGGCGACGAGAGCCATGCCGACATTGAAAGCGATCGCCGCCGAATTTCCTGCCATGGCGTTCACGCCGCCGTATATCCAATATCCGAAATAGTAGTAAGCAATCGGTTGGCCAGCGAGCCATAGATCCTCGGGCGGAGCGTGATCGGCGGTAGTGACCGCTGTAAGCATCATCAGGTCCATCGGTTTTTCAGTACCCGACGCAGCAGGGTCGAATGCCCGCATCGAAAGAAACATTACGAAGAACAGAATGAATACGATTTCGACGGCGACGATTATTCGCCAGCGCCTGACGACTGCTCA
>ENA-OREN01001328-OREN01001328.1-marine-metagenome-genome-assembly--contig:-NODE-1328-length-29534-cov-4.638931_pt1 | contig 29534 bp, 26 predicted proteins | sample MGYA00248624_ERZ508555 | MGnify/ENA primary metagenome ERZ508555 (study PRJEB26222, sample SAMN06267773) | marine metagenome | isolation source: Saanich Inlet, British Columbia, Canada | place...
ATAACTAAAAGAATTAACACAATTTGTAGCAACCAGTCCTAAACCATATGAGAAAACCATTGCTCCTGCGACTAGTCTTTTTTGAAATAAGCCTTCTTTTTTTGCAAAATGCTCATCTCCTACATAGGGATGCATATCCAAAACCATACAATTAAACTGCATGGCTTCACCCTCAGAAATTGTTCTTCTTAATGATCGTATTTTGTGATCAATGATAACATCTTCATAAAACCAGTTTTCTGAATTCCATACAGGTAAATTACTATGCTCACTGGGCATATCTTTTGGATAAGTAGACTCTTTTCCAATAGTATGTTTATATTTAAAACTTTTATTCATATATAAAATAATTTATATATTATAAAAAATTATAAATAAATGGTAAAAATAATAGAAACAAAACTTAGATAAGGACAACCATGGTAGAAATAGAACAATTTTATGAAGAGTATGTTTTAGGTCATGAAAGAATTACAGGTGGCAGAACTATAACTGAAACAGACATTGTTACACATGCTATGCATTCAGGAGATTTTTATCCTCACCATGTTGATGCAGAATTTGCAAAGAAAGGGCCTTTTGGTCAACGTATTGCACAATTCAGTTGTACATTCTCTATTGGGATTGCCCTAACCGCTTCTATCGTTAATAAACGAGCTTTCACATATGGATTTGAAAGGTTGCGTTTTCCTAATCCAGTTTTTATCGGAGATACAATTCATACCAAAGTTACAATTAAAGAAATAAAAGATGACCCTAAAAGGCCTGAGTACGGTCAAGTGGTTGAGGCTTGTGAAATTTTAAACCAAAACGATAAATGTGTTTGTTACTCCGAGCATATTTTACTAGTAGAAAAAAAGAAGTAAAAATTTAAAAAGCACTATATTTTAAATAAGCTTCTTGAGGATCCATTCCTTCTTTAATAGATTTTCTTACTAAGTTTTCAGTATTAATTAATTTTTCTGAACGATTTAATATATCTTCTATATTATTTTGCGGAATAATTACCACCCCATCAATATCAGCCAAAACATAATCATTATTATTGATTAAACAAAAAGATAGCTCCTGAGAGTAAAATTCTCCATACAATCCTATTGGAAGATTCGTAACTTCTTTTTTATCTAAAAAAAACTTTAAATTTTCTTTTAAAGAAGTTTTTCCAGCACTACCTGTGATCCCAATAACTTCTCCATGGTAAAGAGATCTTTTTTTTATTGACAATTCTTCTATGAAAATAAAAGTATTTTCTACCAATAAAATTTGCTTATTAAAAGATATCTGACTAAATTTTTTATCAGTTATGACATATTTAGCTCCTACATTTAAAGCTTCATAGATAAATTCATTACCATGTATATTAGTTCCTTGTAATGCAATAAAAACATCATTTTTTTTTATATCTTTTGTATTAATTTTAATCTTATCTGATGAATTTATTAAGTATTTTTGAATTTTTTCATTAAGTGTCATAATTATTTTATAAAATTTTTTGCTATTTTATAATCATCAAATTTGATTTTATTATTTTTGATTATTTGATATTTTTCATGCCCTTTGCCAGCTATTATTAGTATTTCATTTGTATCTATTTCTCTAATAGCTTTTTTAATCGCTAAACGTCTGTCAGATATTTCTATTCCTTTTGAACAATATTTTTTTAGAGTTTTTCTGATGTCATCTGGATTTTCATTTCTAGGATTATCATCAGTTAAATAAATTCTATTAGCATATTTTTTTGCAATAATTGCCATTTTTTTTCTCTTTTTTTTATCTCGATCCCCTCCACATCCAAAAACAATTGACGGTTTAATTTTATTATTAGTGTACGTCTTTAAAACATGAATAATGGCTTCTGGAGTATGTGCAAAATCTATTACTATTTTAGAGAATTTTTTTGCATAATTTATCTCTTCATATCTACCTGGTGCTGATTTTAGATTAGGTAATATTTTTATGATATTATTAATTTTTATATTCATAGCTATTGCGCAAGCTATTGCGCATTCTAAATTTTCTTTTTGAATACTATTTATATTTAGTTTTTTTATTTTATATTTTTTACCTAAAATATTTAAAATAGATGTAGAATTTTTATTGAAATAAATATCCTTCGAACCAAATGTAATTATTTTTACATTTTTTGATTTAAGTTTTTTTTTTAAAATATTATAATTATTTAAACGATAATTAATTACAGCTATTCCATTTTTATTTAACACTTTTGTAAAAAGTAAAAACTTACTTTTTGTATAGGAAGTAAAATTCTTATGATAATCTAAATGATCATGTGATAGATTTGTGATTGCTGCTATATCAATATTGATATTATTCAATCGCCCTTGATGAAGTCCATGACTAGAAGCTTCAGAAATTAAATAATTTTGATTTTTTTTATTTGAGTAAGCAAATTGATAAAGGTCTAAATTATTAGGAGTAGTAAGTATCGAATCTTTTATTTTTTTTAAATTTTTATAATAACCTAAAGTTCCAACTAATTTTGTTGGAATTTTATTGGTATTGCAAATTTGACCTAAATACCAAGTTGTTGATGTTTTGCCATTTGTTCCAGTTATTCCTATGGATAATTTTGGTTGAATTGGCTGCCTATACTTTAATAAATTCAAAACTTCCTTATCTACATCTTTAACAACTACTTGTGTCAAAGTAATTTTTTTTAAATAAATATTAGTTAATATAACTTCTAAATCATTTGATAACGCATCTTTTAAATAAGATTGTTTAAAATTTTTATCTTTATTTATTACAAAAAGTGCCCCACTATCAACTTTATTTGAATGGTCTGTAATTAAATTAATTTTTTTTTTAGGAAGTGTACCTTTTATATCAGCGTTTATTAAAACCTTTGGAATATCAGAGAAAAGCATAGTCCAATCTATAGAATTCTTTTATGTCTGCTTTAAGAAATTTATTGTCAATATTTGAAGGAAGATTAAGTATTTTAATCATTTCAAAGATTATTTTTTTAACTAAAGGGGCATTTACTACGGCCCCTGTCATTCTCTGTTTTGAATCATCAGGTCTTTTTGGATATTCAATTGCTGTATAAACAATATATCGTGGATTATTAATTGGAAATACTCCAATAAAAGAAGTCATATTTCTATCTTTATAGTATTTTCCTTCTGGATCTATTAATTCAGATGTCCCAGTTTTGCCTCCGATATTATACCCATCAATTTTTACTCTGGGGCCAGTAAACTCAGTTTTAACTATGACTGCATTTAATAAACTTAAAAAATACTCTGAAGAATCACTTTTAAGTAAAATATTTTTTTTTAATTTATGATTTTCTTTCAAAATAAAAGAGGGGTTTACCTCATAACCATTATTAGCTAGTGTAGCATAAGCCTTTACTAGATGAAGAGGTGTAATGGAAAAACTATGCCCAAAACCTATTCTTGCTATTGTATGATCTCCCCAATTATGGGGATTAGCATATGGCTTCTCTACTTCAACAAGTTCAATATTTAATTTTTGAAAAAAACCTAATTTTTCAAAAAATTCTTTTTGATTATTTTTCCCTATTTTTAGAGCAATTTGAGCTGTTCCAATATTAGATGACTCTACAACTATTTTTTCAACATTATAAAATCCATCATCTTTATATCTAGTATGATCTGTTACTCCTTTAACAGACTTCCTTACATCAAAAATCATATCAGGGTCTATGATATCATAGTCATATGCATTCACTACAGTTAAGGGTTTAAAAGTTGAACCCATCTCATAATTAGATTGAATAACTCTATTCATTAAGTTTTGTTGAGTGAAATCATTATTATTGTTAGGGTTGAAATCTGGATAACTTATAGATGATAAAACTTCTCCATTAGAGATATCTAAAACAACAGCTAACCCAGCTTTAGCTCGAAAATAATCAATTGTATCAATTAAGTTATTTCTAATTACATTTTGTAAATTGATATCAATAGATAAATTTACATCTTCTGAGTTAATTAAAGATTTATTATAAAATCTTTCAATACCCCTTTGACCTTTTTGATCAATATTAACAAAACCAACAAGATGAGAAGCAGAATTTTTGAAAGGATAAATTCTTTTAGTTTCATTAGAAAATTCCAAATAAATCTCACCTAGATTTATTACTCTTTGTTGTTCTAGAGGAGTAATATTTCTTTTTAACCAAACAAATTTATTATTACTTGACAATTTTTTTTTTAAAATTTTTCTATCAATATTTAGAATATTTTCTAATTTAATAGATAAATCATCAGCATTATTTATTAGAAAAGGTTTAGCAGATAAAGATTTAGAGTTAACTGATGCTGCTAAAATTAAACCATTTCTATCATAAATATTACCCCTAGTACGCTTTTCATTTGTTATAATATTTGAAGAGTCATCAAAGTAATTTGATATTGAAATGTTTGTTATTCTGTAAAATGCAGAAGTAAAAAAAAAAATAAAAACTAAAATTGAAAAAAAAATTCTTTTATGAAAATTTTTTAAAGAATCAGAATCAAATAAAACTGATTTATTTAATGTCATTTTATTCAGCTATTAAATTTACTAATATTAAACTATAATTATTGATATTTGAAATATCAGACAGCTTAACGATTTTTTTCTCAAGATTTTTTTCTTCATAAGAAAAATATAAACTATGTAGTTTTTTTAAATAATCAGAATTGTTATGATAAGTAAATTCAATTTTATTTATTGATAAATTTTCTTCTTGTTTTTTAATATCATTAATAATTTGATTATTGGCAAGCTCTAACTTTCTTGTTATATTTGCCATAAATATTGAGAGAAATATAATTAAAAAATTTATAAAAAGAAAAAAAATAATTTGTTTTGAATATTTCATAATTAAATTTTTTGAGCCACCCGAAGCTTAGCTGATCTGGATCTTGGATTATTACTAATCTCAAAATCCTTTGGTCTTAAAGGTTTTTTGGTGATTATCTTTAAGGTTATAGGACCAAGATCACCTAAGTCCGGGAGGTGGCGGGAGGAACGCCATCGTTTACCACTTTTGTGGTTAAAAAAATCTTTCACAATTCTATCTTCTAGACTTTGGAAAGAAACTATTATTAAAAAACCATTTGTTGAAAGTAAGTTTTCAGATTTTTCTAAAGCTTTTTTAAGTTCGTTTAATTCATCATTCACATAAACACGGAGAGCTTGGAATGTTTTAGTTGCAGGATGTGTTTTTTTACTTGAATTAGAAAATGGAATAGATTTTTTTATTATGTCTGATAACTCAATAGTACTATCTATAGATTTTTTATTTCTACTTATAATTATATTTTTAGCAATTCTTCTAGAAAACCTTTCTTCACCAAACTTAAAAAAAATATCAGCGAGTTTTTCTTCTTTAAATGAATTAATTACCTCAAATGCATTTAAGTTGGATGATCCCATCTTCATATCCAAGGGCCCTTCTTTTTGAAAAGAAAAACCTCTTTCAGAATTATCAATTTGATTTGAACTTACGCCTATATCAAAAATAATAACATCAAACTTCTCATTCTTATATTTTGAATTATTAATTAGATCATCAATCTTGCTAAACCTTTCATTAAATAATTCTATATTTGTATGATTTTTTCTTAATTCTTTAAAATAGACTTTAGATACTGGATCCCTATCTATAGCTACTAAATTCTTAATTTTAAATTCTTCAAGAATAGATTTAGAATAACCTCCTCCTCCAAAAGTTGCGTCAATTAAATTAAGCTCTCTATCATTAGGTATAAAAGATTTCACTTCATTTAACATTACAGGAGTATGATTATTACTCATCGCTTCCTCTTAAAATTTTACCCAATGTTTTTTTATTCAGATTTAATCTAACTCTAGATTTATTCTGAAGATCAAAAGCAGTATCAGGGTTAACAATTTGAAAAAAATGACCCAAACCAATAAAAGTAACTTCAGTTTTAATATCAGCAAAATCTTTTAATTTTTCTGGCAATAAAAATCTGCCTTCCTTGTCTAAAATAGTTGGAAGCATTTCAGAAAAAATAGAGGTAGTAAAATCATCATGTTCTTCTGAAAAAAAATCTAAATTATTGATTCTACTTGCTATTTCTTTAACTCTAATTACGCTTAAACCCTCAATACTTTTATTTTTTAGAGATTTTAATAAAATAATTTCATTTTTATAATTTTTTGGAAGAGCACTTCTAAACAACGAGGGTAGAGAAACTCTTCCCTTTTTATCTATTTTATTAGTAAAAGTAGAAACAAACAATTCCATGATAAATAATGGGTTATCATGGGATTTTATGGGCGTCAATGGGATAACTCTATAAAAAACAAAATGTTTCTATTTTGTTCTCATATATTTTAAAGATGATGCATAAGCCGGGTTCTGTAAATTACAAAGTAAAGTGATGATCATTAATCTAGGATAAATGTTACCAATTATCTCAAGCAGTCTACCCGAATAACTCAGCTGGGAACTGATTGTCATTCCTATTTGACCTTGCTCCAAAAAGGGTTTGCACTGCCTTTGCTGTTACCAACAAAGCGGTGAGCTCTTACCTCGCCATTTCAACCTTACCTTTAAAGATAAAGGCGGTATATTTTCTGTTGCACTTTCCCTAAGTTCACACTCGCCAGGAGTTACCTGGTTTTTTTCCCAGTGGAGCCCGGACTTTCCTCTTGATTTCTCAAGCGATCATCGCACCATCTTTTTGAACACTTAATTATTTTATTTATTTAGTCAACATTATGTTAATAAAATGAAGTTCCACAGTACTTATTATATTTTTTTTATTCAATCGATAACGACTTGCGTAAACAAAAATTAGTTTTTGAAAAAACTCATTTTTTAATAAAGCGAGTGAAATATCATAGCCTATATAATCCAGCATCAATAATATTTTCTTCTTATTTGAAAAAAATCTATTTTTAACAAACCATTTTTTCAATAATTTCTGATTTTGAATGATTTTTTGGGTTTTCTGAATGCAAAAAACTACTTTCTTATTCTCAAAATATTTCCAAGGAAAATTAAAGCCTGGATCAATTTTTCTGTATGGAGAAATATCAGAATGACCTAAAATATTATTTGATGGAATTTTATATTTAGTAACTAACTTATTTTTCAAAAATAATAAAGATTTAATCAAATTACCACTGTACTGTTTTTTATTTTTAATATCAGGTACATAATCCAACTCTATACCTATAGATATTGAATTTATATCTTTTTGCCCTTTCCAATATGATTGCCCAGCATGCCATGCTCTTTTTTTTTCTGAAACTAAACTATAAATTTCACCTTTTTTTGATATTAAAAAATGACTACTTACTTTGTTCTTTTTTGAGCATAGGTATTTTATTGAATTTAATGCCCCTTTAATAGCTGTGTAATGAATAATTATAAATTTTACTTCTTTAGACCTTCTTTCATTAAAGTTTGGTGATTTAAAATTATGAATTAATTTCATTCAAATTTCACTATAATCAATATATATCTATTTTAGAATGATTTTGAAATATATTTTAAATATTTTAGTTTTGGTTTTTGCATTTAGTTGCTCAAATAATTCAAAGAATAGCATTGAAGGTAATAAAGAATTTTCCTCCCCTGAATCACAATACACTGAAGCAATGATCTTGTTTGATGAAGGGCGATATGAAGAGGCAATTTCTGTATTTAAATATATTGAAAGAATATACCCATTATCAAATGAGGCAATTCAATCTCAAATAATGGCTGGTTTTGCTGACTATATACGTCTAGATTATGACTCTGCTATTTTTAAGTTTAATAGAATAATAAAAAAATACCCATCTCTAAAGAACATCGATTACGTTTATTATATAAAAGCTATGTGTTATTATGAACAAATTTCCCATGAAGGCTTAGATGCAGAGAATAGTAATTTAGCCTTAGAAAATTTAAATCAAGTTATCAATAGATTTCCTGACAGTAAATATGCGAAAGATAGTTATCAAAAAATAATATTAGTTAAATCAAATTTAGCGGCAAAAAATATGACGATTGGCAGATTTTATCAAAAAGATAAAAAATATACAGCTGCTCTTAATAGATACAAAATTGTTGTTAATAATTTTGACGAAACTAAATTTATCCCAGAAGCGTTATACAGAATCTCTGAAATATATTATTCAATAGGCATGATTGAAGATGCAAAGAAAACCGCAGCGATATTAGGTTATAATTATCCAAAATCAGAATGGTATCAATACAGCTATAAAAACCTTGTTAAGCAAAATAAAAAGTCAATATTTTCAAATCCAATTGATAAAATTTTTAATTAATGAATAAAAAAGAGGAGCAGAGAAAAAAAATAATTAAGCGACTCAATGAACTTGCTAATTTAATTCATGAGCACAACCATCACTATCACACAAAAGATCAACCTAAAATCGATGATTGGGAGTATGATAACTTAGTAAAAGAAAATTTAAAATTAGAGTCTAGTTTTCCTGAATTAAAATTAAAATTAAGTCCTTCAAACAAAGTAGGGAGTGAAGTTCAAAATAAATTTTCAAAATCAACTCATTTATCTCCTATGCATTCATTATCAAATGGATTTAATGAAAAAGACTTAATAGAATTTGATGAAAGAGTTAAAAAATTCTTAAATCTTCAAGCTAATCAAAAATTAGAATATATTTGTGAACCAAAAATTGATGGGCTATCATTAAATTTAACATATAAAAAAGGTATTTTGATTTCTGCCGCTACAAGAGGTGATGGAAATATTGGAGAAAATGTAACAAAAAATATTTCAAATATAAAAAATATACCTCAAAATTTAAAAAATGACTTTCCAGACTTACTTGAAATCAGAGGAGAGGTCTTTATTAATAAATGTGATTTTGAAAAAATAAATTCAAAACTTGATGAAAAAAATAAATTTTCAAATCCAAGAAATGCTGCAGCCGGAAGCCTAAGGCAGCTAAATTATAGTATTAGTAAATCTAGACCTTTAAAATTTTTAGCACATGGCATTGGTAAATCCTCAAAAGAATTTTTAAAGTTTGATAATTTCTACATAAATATTGAAAAATATGGAATAAAAAGAAATGAATTAAGTATCAAAACAACAAATCTAAAAAATGTTTTTAAATTTTATCAAGATATAAATAATAAAAGAAGTGCCCTTAAATATGATATTGATGGACTCGTTGTAAAGTTAAATAATTTATCAGATCAAAAAAGACTTGGTGTAGTTGGGAAAAATCCACGATGGTCGATTGCTCTTAAATTTTCAGCTGAAAAAGCTATTACTTTAATTAGAGAAATTGACTTTCAAGTTGGGAGAACAGGCTCAATAACACCTGTAGCTAGGTTAGAAAGTGTTAACTTAGGAGGGGTCATTATATCAAATGCAACACTTCATAATTTTGATGAAATTAGGAAAAAAAATATTCATATTGGAGATACTGTAGAGATACAAAGAGCTGGAGATGTAATTCCTCAAGTATTAAAAGTTGTAAAATTTAATAATAAAAGAAATAATATCGTCCTACCACCAAAAAAATGTCCTGTTTGTGGAAGTGCAACACAAAAAGAAAAAGATGAAGTTGTCTTAAGGTGCTTAAACACATACGGTTGCTATGCACAAAAAATTTCACAGATTATTCATTTTATTGGAAAGAAAGGACTTAACATAGATGGATTTGGTGAAAAGCAAGCTAAGCAATTTTATAATTTAAAACTTATAAATAATATCTTTGATATTTTTTTTATAAAAGAGCATAAAGTTGAAATTGAAAAATTAGAAGGATGGGGAAAACTGTCTATAGAAAATTTAATTAATTCTATTGAAAAATCTAAAACAATTACTTTAAGTAAATTTATTTATTCTTTAGGTATTAGATTTATTGGAGAAATAAATGCTGAAATATTAGCAAAAGAATTTAAAAATATAAAAAATTTTATCTCCTCTTCAAAGAATATGGATACTTTATCTGAAATAGATGGACTTGGACCTAAGGCAATTTCTTCAATTGAAAATTATTTCTCTTATGATCAAAATATTTCCTTAATAAATAAGCTATCAAAAACACTAAATATTGAAAAAAATAAGATTAGCAATTCAAACAATTTCTTTAATGGAAAAAATATTGTTTTTACAGGTTCCTTGATCTCTATATCTAGAGATGAGGCAAAACATATGGCAAAAGAAGTTGGTGCAAAAATTCTCTCCAGCGTAACTAATAACACTGATTATTTAATAATTGGAGAAAAAGCAGGCTCTAAAGCTAAAAAGGCAAATGACCTAAACATTAAAATATTTACAGAAAAAGAATTTTTAAAGAAAATTAATGATTAAATTGTAAAAATTTTAAATATACTTTCCTTATACCATGCCTTGTAAATTCTACATTAGCGGTATCTGTATCCATATTTAATATGATACCGATTCCAAATTTTTTGTGAAAAACTCTATCATTTGCATTTAAATTTCTTTCAGACGATATGTCTTGATTAAAATCCCAGTCAACTAGAGCTTTTTTATTTTCAAGCATTCTTTTTCTACCAGGAGTAAGATATTCATTAGAAATATTTTCAGTATCAATAAAATCATTTAAAAAATCATTTTCCATAATAACTTTAGAATCATTTAACTCAATTGACTCTTTTGGAAGCTCTGATATGAAACGTGAAGGACTATTAAAGTCATGCGAAGCAAATGAATATCTGTTTTGATTTACATAAGAGATTTGTATTTTTTTTCTTGCTCTGGTAAGAGCAACATAGGCCAACCTTCTCTCTTCTTCTAAACCTTTAGTGCCCGATTCATCTAATGATCTTTGACTTGGGAAAACTCCCTCTTCCCACCCTGCTAAGAAAACATAATCAAACTCCAGTCCTTTAGAACCGTGCATGGTCATTAAACTGATTGTTTGTGAGTCAGTATTTGCCATATTTTCCATAACCAAGCCTACATGCTCCAGGAATCCCTCGAGATTTTCAAAATCTTTCAGACTTTCTAAAAACTCATTAATATTATCAACTCTTGATAAATTTTCTGGATTTTTTGAATTCTTAGCTTCATTTTCAAGATATTGAATATAATTAGAATCTTCTAAAACTACTTTTGCTAATTCAATGTGATCAAAATTTTTTTTTATTTTTTGCCATTTTAAAATATTATTAATAAAATCATTTATTTCTAAATTTACTTTTGTTTTATTTTCACCAATAAAATTTTGTGATGCCTCAAACATACTTGTATTATTTAGTCTAGCAATTTGATTAATCTTACTTAAGGTCGTTTTACCAATACCTCTTTTGGGAATATTAATTACTCTTTCAAAAGCAAGATCATCAGAAATGTTATTAATTAATCGTAAATAAGCAATAACATCCTTTATTTCTTTTCTTTCATAAAATCTTAATCCACCAATTATCCTATATGGCAATCCTATAGCGATTAGCCTTTCTTCAAATGATCTCGTATGTGCAGAAACACGAAATAAAATAGCAATTTCAGAAAGTTGAACTTTATTGGAGACTAATTTGTCAATTTGATCAGTTGTAAATATGGCCTCTTCTTTTGTTTCCCAAAAACCATTAATAAAGATCTTTTCCCCCTCTTCATTTTCACTCCAAAGTTTTTTCCCATATCTATTTTTATTTTTATCAATAAGTATCGATGCACACTCAAGAATATTTTTAGTAGATCTGTAATTTTGTTCTAATCGAATTATATTAGAGCTTTGAAAATTTTTTTGAAATTCTAATAAATTTGTTACATCAGCTCCTCTCCATGAATATATTGATTGATCATCATCACCTACACAGCAAATATTCTTATGACCTTGATATAAATATTCCAACCATTTTTGCTGAATAAAATTAATGTCCTGATATTCATCAACTAAAATGTAATTAAATAAATTTTGATAATATTCTCTTACCTCTTTATTATCTTTGAATAATTTTATACAAAGAAGTATTAAATCTCCAAAGTCAACGCAATTAATTCTTACAAGTTCTTTTTGGTACATTTTATAAACTTTTCTTAACTCTTCATCATTATTTCTGTATTTATTAACTTTAAGTTCGTTAAAAAATATTCCTTTATTTTTTAAACTATCAATTGCACTCGCAAAAAATTTCGGTGAGATATCTTTACTATCTATATTTTCTTGATCACAAATTTTTTTTATTAACTTAATTTGGTCATCAGTATCAATTATTATAAAATTTTGCTTCAAACCAACTTTTTCATAATGTTGTCTTAAAATTTTAAGGGACAATGAATGGAAAGTCCCTAGCCACATTCTATCTATAGGAAAATTTAGCATTTTAGATACTCTTGATTTCATTTCAGATGCAGCCTTATTTGTAAAAGTTACTGCTAAAATTTGACTTGGTTTAAGTATTTTTTTTATTAACAAGTGCAACAACTTATAAGTAAGTACTCTTGTCTTTCCACTACCAGCTCCTGCAAGAACTAAAGTAGCTCCTGAAATGATTTCAACAGCCTCTCTTTGCGATTCGTTTAGAGAATTAAGATAATTACTAGTATTTTCTGACATATTTTTGTTACAAAATTATATAATATTCTAAAATTAAACTATATATTATATAAATAAATTATTATAACTGTGTTTCAAATGAATATATTTAAATCGATTTTTTTAGCTTTTATTATCCTTTTGTTTAGCTTAAATGTTTTTGCCAGTGCCTCAGATGATGTGAAAACTGATTCGGATGATTTTGAAACAACCGTTTACGAGGATGAAGTTTATGACCCATTTGAAGGAGTAAATAGAGCAATCTTTAGCTTTAACAATTCTGCAGACAAGGTAGTCCTTGAGCCTATTGCAAAAGGATATAAAAAATTACCACCACCTATCCAAAGCGGGGTTGGCAACTTCATAAATAATTTAAAACTTCCTCTAGCAGCTGTAAACCAACTTCTTCAAGGGCAAGGCAAAAATGCTATGGAGTCAACAGGCAGATTTCTTGTAAATTCCACTATAGGCATATTTGGCTTAATAGATGTTGCTGATGATATTGGTTTAAATCAAAAAGAAGAAGACTTTGGTCAAACACTTGCAACTTGGGGAGTTGGAGATGGCTTTTATATTGTTTTACCTTTATTTGGTCCCTCTAATTTAAGAGATACAACTGGAATGCTCATGACTATGATGACAGATCCAATTAATGCTTATGCTGCCTCCCAAGGTGAAGCCTGGGCAATACCAATGAGAACTGCAGCTAATGCTATTGATCAACGTTCACAGATCATTGATGAGGTTAATGCATTAAGAAATAATTCAGTTGATTATTACGCAGCAGTTAGAAGTTCTTATTACCAAAATAGAAAAGCCGCTATTATGAACACTGACGATGATGTTTTAACTCCACTCCCGCTCATTAGTATTGAATTTGAGTAATGCTATTTGTAAAATATTTTTTTTCCTTAATAATTATTTTCACTCCTTTAAATTTAAAAGCAGATGAAGTTAATGATTGGCTAAATAAAGAAATTAATACAATTATATCAGCTTATCAAAATAATAACCTTACTAATGAAAATAAATTTTTATTAATTGAAAAAACTATTAACAATAATTTTGCTGGAAGTGGCATAGCTAAATTTGTAGCAGGAAAAAGTTGGAATGGAGCAACTAAGGATACTAAATTAGAATACATAAATCTATTTAAAAGACATTTGGCTCTAAATATTGCATCAATGATGCGGGGATATTCAGATCAAAATTATGAATTAGTCAATTCTAGATACGATAAAAAAAATAAAGTTACCTTAATCGATATGGAAATATTTTCTGAAACAGGCTCAATTCAAGTTACTTGGAGGGTAAAAAAGTCAAAAGAAAGATATTTTGTTATCGATCTTATTGTCGCTGATATTTCTTTAGTTGTTACCAAAAGGTCAGAATTTAACTCTATGTTAAAAAATACGAATTATAACTTGCAAGATTTTAACATAAAATTACTTGAACAAAATAATTCAAGTTATCAAAAATTAATAAATTAATTTATTTTTTTAATTTTTCTATTTCACTATCGTCTAAAAAATTAGGCTGAACAGGTTTAGTTATAAGATTATATATCTCTTTACCCTCTGAAGATTTGATAATGCCTTCCATCACCTCTAAAACATGAATGGCCAATTCAAGAGAGCATCTAGCCTGTCTGTTATTATTAATTGAATCTATCATTTCTGAAAGTCCAATTCCTCTGTAATTAGCTATTTTTGAGTCATCGTTATCAGTTTTATTAGGAATTCCTAATGACATTTCATCGTTATTTACTACCTGCCAATCTTCTTCTTTATTAGATATTAAAATATCACCACTAAAAAAATTAGGGTCAGGAATCACCATAGATCCATTTAGACCATATAGCTCTATTGTAGAATGATTATGTTTCCAAACATCCCAAGAACAAAAGAACTGAATCTTTGCATTATTATGGAACTCTAAAGTGCCCATTAAAGTAGTAGGTGTTTCTACTTTTATTTTTTCACCATTTCTTGGTTCACTTGTTATCGTTCTCTCTGGGGTAGCTGTCCCACTAATTGAGCTAACTGATTTTACAGGACCAATAAGATTTATAAGTTGTGTAATATAATAAACACCGACATCAAATACTGGTCCAGCTCCTGGCTTGAAAAAAAAATCTGGATTTGGATGCCAATGCTCCATACCATGTGACATAAGATTAAAAGTTCCCAACACTACATTACCAATTTTATTATCTTCAATTATAGCTCGTGCTTTTTGTCCAGCAGCACCAAGAAAAGTATCTGGGGCACAACCAACATATAGTTTTTTTTCATTAGCTAATTTAGAAATTTCTATTCCCTCATTAAAATTCATAGCAAGCGGTTTTTCACTAAAACAATGCTTTCCAGCGTTTAAAGATTTTATTATAATTTCTTTATGGGCAGATGGAATAGTGAGATTTATTATTAAATCCACCTCTTCATTAGATAAAATGTCATCAACACTGAGCGCTTTAACATTATATTTTTCAGCATGTTTTTTTGCAGCTTCCATGTTAATATCAGCACAAGCAACTACATTAAAATTATTAAATAAATTCTGACTTTCAAAATAAGTTTCAGAAATGTTACCACAACCTATGATTCCTAAACGCATTTTAAATTGCCTTTAAATTTTCTATTGACCTTAATACATAATCTTTATAATCTTTGGGATCATCATGCTCCAAAATATATAATTCACAATTTGTATTTTTCATCGATGAAATTAATTGATTCCAATCAATAAAACCATCCCCTATTGCTGATTGATTATCATGATCTAACATATCTTTATCTTTGCTATAAAAATCTTTCAAATGACAAGCTATTATTTTATTAGAATATCTTTTAATCCATTCAATTGGGTCAGCTCCACCTGCAACAGTCCATCCTAAATCTATTTCAAGTTTTAAGTTTTCATTTTGCTCCATCATACACTCAATAGGTAACTTTCCACTTGCCAATGGCTTAAATTCATATGAATGATTATGATATCCAAGTGTTAATCCGGCATCTTCAAATTTGCTTACATAAGAAGATAAATCTTTACCAAATGATATCCACTCCTCTTCATTCATATCAAATGTATTTTTAAAGTCGCTATCTTTTCTTGCTGGAGGAGCCGGGACTATAACGTGTTTAATGTTCAATTGGTTAGCCCTATCAATGATATTTTGAGTATCTTTTAATGATTCAAATCCGACATGAGTAGATTGTGATGTGATATTATTTATATCCATTAAATTTTTAAAATCTTCGATATTTATAGATTCTAGGCCAAATAATTCTAAATTCACAACACCCACTTCTTTAACAAATTCTAAAATAGGTGCATAAGGTTGAAAATTACGTGTTGTATATAATTGGATAGAAATATCTTTTTTATTCATTTTTTTTATTCCTTTTTAGAAAATTAAAGTCTTAATTCTGATTTCTTATCAAATATAGATGCTCTTTTTATATCAAATTCGATATTTATTACATCACCTAATTTATATTCTGAAGAAACATCAAGTCGCACTGAGAATGGAATATTTTCTAAACTCAACCAAATAAGTGTATCAGCCCCCATCGGTTCAATTAACTCAATATTAAACTCCATGCTTTCGCTAGATTTTTTTAATCTTATGTCCTCAGGTCTAATTCCAAAAATTATTTCACTCATGTCATTTGGTTTATTTTCAAATTGATATTCATTTAAAATGAATGTTGTTTTATTTAATGAAAAAGAATTATTTTCAGATAAAAATGTTCCAGAAAAAAAATTCATACTTGGGGAACCTATAAAATCTGCAACAAATAAACTTGAAGGTTTATTATATATTTTTTTAGGACTATCCAATTGCTGAATAACTCCATTTTTCATAACAGCAATTCTATCTGCTAAAGTCATAGCTTCAATTTGATCATGAGTTACATAAATCATAGTATTTCCCAAATCTCTATGTAGTTTTTTTATCTCATATCTTAATTCAGCTCTAAGCTTAGCATCAAGGTTACTAAGAGGCTCATCAAATAAAAACACTTTAGCATCTCTAACCAAAGCTCTTCCTATGGCAACTCTTTGTCTTTGACCGCCTGATAATTGCGAGGGTTTTCTATGAAGAAGACCACCTATTTGCAATAACTCTGATACTTTATTTATTTTTTCTTTAATTTTACTTTTTTCAACACCAGTCATTCTTAAGCCAAAAGAGAGATTTTTTTCAACAGTCATACTAGGGTAAAGCGCATAAGATTGAAAAACCATTCCTATATGTCTGTCTTTAGGCTCTTTCCAAGTTACATTATCTTTTTCAATCCAAATCTGACCTTCATCAAGATCAAGCAAACCTGCAATACAATTTAATAATGTTGTTTTACCACACCCTGAAGGACCCAGAAGAACCATAAATTCTCCGTCTTTGATGTTTAAATCTAAATTTTTTAAAATTTCTACCTTACCGTAATTAAAAGATAGTTTTTTAACTTCTACACTGTTTTCCATAATTATCCTTTTATTGCTCCTGCCGCTATTCCTCTAACAAACCACCTACCTGATAAAAAATAAACTGCTAGTGGGACTATTGATGTAAGTATTGTAGCTGCCATATCCACATTATATTCTGCTACTCCAAAATCTACCTGAACAATATTGTTTAATTGCACTGTCATAGGTTGATTATCTCTTCCTGCAAAAATTAAACCAAGTAAAAAGTCATTCCAAATTCCGGTGACTTGTAAAATTATAGCAACTATTGTTATTGGAGTAGACATTGGGATAATTACATAAAAAAAGATTTTTAAAAAATTTCCTCCATCTATTCTTGCTGCTTTAAATAAATCTATTGGAAGGCTGGCATAAAAGTTTCTGAATATTAGGGTTAGAATTGGCATACCAAAAATTGTATGGACTAATATTATCCCTGGAAGAGAAGAGTAGATACCAATAGCACTCTCAATTTTAAGTAGAGGATAAACCATTACTTGATAAGGGATAAAGGCACCAAATAAACATAACCCAAAGAAAAAATAAGCACCTTTAAATCTCCAAAATGCTAGGGCATAACCATTTAACGCCCCTAACGATACAGAGACAATGACACTTGGTATAGTAATCTTCAAAGAATTTATCAAACCTGGTCTTAGTCCTTCACATACAAAACCAGTACAAGCTTCAGACCAAGCTTTAGGCCAGGAATATAAACTTAATATTTTAGGAATATAAAGAAGATTCCCTGATCTAATCTCATCCATATCTTTAAGAGAAGTTATTATCATTACATATAATGGCATTAAAAAAAATAACGCACACATTAGAATAAAACAATAAAGACCAATACGACCAATAGTTAAGTGTTTTGGTTTAGGTCCATTTGCTTCTATAATGTTTGACATATTAGGCTTTGGCCTCTTTGCTTCTATAATAAAATTCATAAAATGCCCATGGTGCTAAAATACAAACAACACTTAAAAACATAATAATAGAAGCAGCAAATGCTTGACCAAGATTAGCTCTACTAAAGAAATTTTCCATAACATACATTGCTGGAGTAGTTGTAGCGTATCCAGGCCCACCAGAAGTTAGAGCTAAAATTAAATCATAAACTTTCACCACGCCAGCTGCAATCAAAACCAAGGAAGTAACAACCATAGGTCGAATCATTGGAAGAATAACAAATAAATAAGATTTCCACTTCGGCACTCCTTCAATACTTAAAGACTTCCAAATATCTTCATCAATACCTCTTAATCCTGCGAGCATGAGAACCATCACAAAACCTGCCCCTTGCCAAACTGCAGCGATACATACTGCATAAATTGCCAATTCTCTATTTACTAACCAATCCAGCTGAAACCATTCAAAGCCCCATAAATGCATTGAGTGTTCTAATCCGAATGTTGGATTTAAAACCCATTTCCATACCAGTCCTGTTACAACAAAAGACATTGCATATGGATATAAAAAAATTGTTCTAAATAAACTCTCGCCTCTAATCTTTTGATCAATTAATACAGCTAAAAGAAAACCAATTATTAGACAACCAACAGTGAATACAACTCCGTAAATAAAAATATTTTCAACTGCTACATCCCATTTTCTACTTTTAAATAATCTTTCATATTGTTTAAAACCAACATAACTGAATGCAGGAATTAATTTTGAGCCAGTAAGAGAATAGACAAAAGAATAAATAATACATCCAACAAAAACTGTTAATGATATAATTATCATTGGAAGAAGTGCAATCTTAGATGCTAAATTTTTTGTAAAAAACATACTAATTAAATTTTAAGGCAGGAGGGAGATTAAATTATCCTGCCTTAACTTTTATATAATTTTATAGATCGCTTGTTAAAACGTCTTCAAGATCATCCATAGCTGCGCTAATAGCATAGCTAGGATCATTTCTGAATTCAGAAATAATATCATCCCATGCATTAGTAAAAGCTGGAGAATTCCAATCATCACTTTCTCTCATAATAGCACTTGGTTGCTGGATTAGTTCCAGACCCATTTGCATACAAGCATCAGCAGCTGAAGTATCTACATCCAATCTCATTGGTAAAGATCCTTTAGCATTATTGAATTTAGCTTGAACAGTTGGATTAACCATCATACTTGCCATTTTAAGTTGAATGTCTTTTACTTTAGGGTCATCATTCTTAGGAAATACAAATACATCACCGCCTAGTGAAACATATTTTTCATTTCCAGGAATAACACAGTCATAATCAACTTTGGCTTCTTGTCCAGCTACAGCAAATTCACCACGAGCCCAATCGCCCATAATTTGTACTGCTGCTTTTCCTTCAACAACCATAGCGGTTGCATCATTCCAAAGCCTTCCAGGTGCCCCTTCATCAATAAATTTATTCATGTCTCTGTAAGTTTGAAGAACTAATTCAAATTTACCATCTCTGAATGCATCAACATCTTTATCTCTATAAAGCTTAGCCATATGAGGAAAGCCTAGAGTTGAAGAAGCAATAACTCCAAACATTAGACCTTCCTGCCATGGCTGCCCACCTAATGCTAGTGGGATATAACCAGCTTCTTGGATTTGAGGTGCAACAGCAATAAAGTCTTGAATAGTATTTGGTTTTGGAACACCAACTTTTTCAAATACTTCATTATTGATCCACATCCATTGAGAACTATGAATATTTACTGGAACGCAATAAAACTCACCATTGTATTCACAAGTCTCAATTAACTCAGGTGGATATATAAAGTCTCTCCATCCTTCTGCAGAAGCAACTTCTTCTAAAGATTGCAATAAGCCTTGCTCAACTAGATCAGCAAATTGTTTAGAAATATTAAACTGTGCAGCAGTCGGAGGGTTTCCTCCTATAATTCTGTTTACAGTTGTTCCTCTTGCATTTTCACCACCAGTTATTGCAGTGTCAACCCAAGTTCCTCCCATATCTTGCCACGCTTCTGCGAACTTAGAAATAGCTGCTTGCTCTCCTCCTGATACCCACCAGTGAATAACTTCAGCCTCCATATGTCCGTCTGCTTTAGAAGCAGATGTGAAAGATAAAGGAAGTAGTAACGAAAATAAAATTGAAATAAATTTTTTCATTTTTTCCTCCATGTTTAATAATATCACTTTTAAGTAAAACGTTTTACCTGTCAATAAGAATTACTAGGAATTATTAAGTTATAATGTTAGTATAATAACTCAATGAATATTAAAAAAAGAATAAACATTAAAGAATTGGCTAAAAAAGTAAGGGTTTCTGTTACTTCTGTATCAAGAGCGTTAAATGGCCATAGCAATATTTCGAAGAAAACAAAAGATAAAATCTTTAAAGCTGCTGAAAAATATAATTACTTTCCAAACCTAAATGCACAAAGATTAGCTTCTCAAAAAGCAAACACAATAGCTTTTATAGCAACTGTTGACCCAGATGCTCAAGACTATGTATTAATGGAATTTTTATCAGGAGTAACTTTGGGCATTAAAGATTCTCCTACAGAGTTGATTGTTAAGCTTATTAGAAATGAGAAAGAAGAATTAAATTACTATAAAAAACTAATTGAAGTTAATGTTGCTGATAAGTTTATTTTTTATAAGACTAAAAAAAATGATCAAAGAGTATCATTTCTAAAAAAGAATAAAATAAAATTTATTTCATGGGGAAGATCTAAAGATTCAAAAGATACTGCTTGGATCGATTTAGATAATGAAAAAAGTATAAATATATTAATGCAAAGATTACATGGTTTTGGTCATACCAAAATAGGGTTAATAAATGTGCATCATAGTCTGAACTTTGGTTTTCAAAGAAAAAAAGCCTTTGAAGATTTTTATAATAAAAATAAACTAAAATTTAATCCAAATTTTTATCAAGACTCACTTAAATCTGATACTAAAACAGGCGTTGAATTAACAAAGTATTTATTATCTTTAAGAAATCCACCGACAGCAATTATCTGCTCAACAGATAAATATTTTATTGGGTGTATCCAAGAATGTCAGAAAAAAGGCTTAAAATTAGGCGAGGATATATCAATTGTTGGATACAATGATCATGATAATTACTTAAGTTCACAAAATTTAACTTTTATTAGTCACCCCTTAAGTAAAATGGGGAGAGAAAGTGTGGAAATGTTAAATGAGATAGAAAAAGGTCATAAACCAAGCTCATTAGCAAAACTAATTGAACCCATACTTCATAAAGGTAAAAGTGATGGTAAAATTAAAAACTAGTTTTTTAAATTAAGCCAAGCAACCTGCTCTTCAGATAACTCTATATCTAAGTTTCTCAGATTTGAGACAAGCTCTTCAACTATCCTTGGTCCTATTAATGCAAATGATGGAAACTTTAAATTAATTGGCCAAGCCCCAGCAATATGCTGCCCCTCTACCCCAATTTCTTTAGCTAATTCAATAGCTCTTTTTTTTCTCTCTCTATTGTCTTCACTATCAAAGCAACTTAATGGTCCACTAGAATGTTCTCCTGGTTGTCTCCAAGATGACTCATCTAGTGTTATTTTATCTTCAATTTTTTTTGTAATTTCATCAGGTAAAAAATAACCCCTTGCCTGGCTAGACCAGGATAGGTGAGCTATTTTAATTTCCTCTAAATATTCAAGTATTTTATCATCGTTTGAAGATATACATCCATTCCATAAAGGCTTAACCATTTTTGATAATGCAAGATTATTATTTAAAATGCTTAATTTACTTTTATTATGAGCATCAGCCCAAGTATTAGCTTCTTTAAATCTATCTAATGTCCAGTTTGATCCTCCAAAAATTTTAATTCTTCCTTTATTTTTTTCTTCATTCAAAACATCCATAAACTCATCAACAGGAATTTCAGTATTGTCACGATGCATAATATATATATCAGCTGTTTCTGTTTGAAGACGATCTAATGATTCAGTTAATTGCTTTGAAATACTCTCAGGATCACAGTTAGGTGTATGAGCTCCTTTAGCAACAATTACTAATTCCTTTAAGTTATTTCTTTTTCTATGCCACTCTCCCAATAATTTCTCCATTGAGCCACCACCATAAATATAAGCTGTATCAAAGGCATTGCCCCCTACTTCCATCCAGTAATCCCATAGTTTGGCAGCTTCATCAAAGTAAACCTGATTGTCATTACCCATAATTAATTTAGAGATTTCCTTATCTAAACCATCAATTTTATCGTATTTCATATTTTATCCTGTGGTAGTTTAAAATTAATTTTAGCTCTCCATTGGTCTAATGCTTTTAGATTACCTAGAGTATCATCCCATGTCATTGCCGGATAAGGAGACTGGGTTTTTTCTTTTGCAATACTTTGACTTGCCAGTTCAGCTTCAAAGAAAAAAAGATGCTCAGGACCCTTTAGGTCTATGATTTCTTCCTTATGATTTTTTCTGATAATTATTTTTGCATGATATGGTCCACCATCTCTACCAGGCATCCAAGGATCTGGTAATTCGATTGTGCCATCTGTCCCTTTAATTATTGCATTATTTTTCATACTTTCTCTTATTGCTGTTGAAACTTTAGCTTCTATTCCATTTTTGAATTTTATATTTGCATGAGCGATTTCATCAACTTCAGTTTCCCCTATTTTTGATTCTACATTTACAAATTCAGGTTCTAAAAATTTTTCATTTGAAGCGGCTCCTGCAATTAGTCTAGAAAAAGATATTGGATATAAACCCACATCTAATATTCCTCCACCAGCTAAATCCTTACTAAATAAACGGTGTTCAGGAATGGTTTTACCCATATCAAAACCAAATGATGACTCAATTGAAACAATCTCACCGATTGTTTTATTTTTAATTAACTCAATTAATTTAGGGATTTGTGGATGACATCTATACATAAAGCCTTCCATATAAAAAACACCAGCTTCATTAACAGCGTCTATTACTTTTTGACCCTCTGTATAGTTTACCGCACCAGGCTTTTCACATAAAACATGCTTACCTTTTCCAGCAGCTTTAATTGTCCACTCAGCGTGTAAGGTATGAGGAGTAGAAATATAAATTGCATCTATGTGTTCTGAATTTATAATATCATCATAAGAATCAAATCGAAAATCTTCATGAATTTGATATTTATCTCCAAAAGATTTTCGACGTTCATCATTTTTGCTTGCAATACCTACTAACTGTCCAGAATATGAACTTGTTAAACCATCAGCAAAATTATTAGCAATACTTCCTGGTCCTATAATACCCCATTTAATTTTTTCCATTTTATCCTTTGACTGCACCAGCTGATAAACCAGCTATGTAATATTTTTGAACAAAAGAAAAAGCAAAAATAATAGGAATAGTTGTTAATGTTGCAAATGCCATTGCTTGACCATATTGTGGTTCTTGACCTACGCTTAACGCAAAGACCTCTGTCATACCAAGAGGGATAGTATAATTTAAATCATCTCTTAAAATAATTAGAGGCCATAAAAAACTATTCCAAGAATTTACATATGTAATGATTGATAATGTTGCTATTCCAGGCCAAACTAATGGGACAACAATTTGCCAAAAAATTCTAAACTCTCCTGCCCCATCTGCCCTAGCAGCTTGAATTAACTCATCAGGGACAGATATTATGAATTGCCTCATCATAAAAATACCAATTGCAGGTGCCACAAAAGGAATGATTAATCCTAATAAAGTATCATTCATACCCATTCTTCCAACTAAAACATAAAGTGGAATCATTATAATAGGGAATGGAATCATTGCTGTAGCTACCATAAAGATAAATAGTTTATTTTTTCCTTTAAAATTGTACTTCGCAAATGCGTAGCCAGCCAAAGTACATAAAAATACAGTTAATATAGTAACTGCTATCGCAACAAGAAAAGAATTAAAAATCCATAGGCTAGCTGGAAACTCTGTAAATAAATTAGTAACATTATCCCAACTAGGATTCTTAGACCAAATTATTGGTGGCCATGCCATAATTTCATGTGTAGATTTTACGGAAGAGGTAAGCATGAAAGTATATGGAATAAGAGTAACTAGACCTACAATCGTTATAATAATATTTAATGTCAATTTACCAATTATGGGAGATAAAGATTTTTTATTTGATTTAATAGATTCGATAGGAAAAATGTTCGCTATGAAATCTATAACTGGAGATAAAATTCTTTCAATAAAACTTTTTTTAGCATCTTGGTCTAAATTAGAAGCAAAAGATCTAAACTGGAACAAAGATATAACCAAAATACAAACGAACATAAATACACCAATAGAAGATCCATAACCTAATTTTAGCTGCTGAAATCCTCTTTCCATCATGTATACAACCATTGATTTTGCATGAGTGGGAACATCATTTCCGCTGTACATGACAAATACATCTTCAAATATTTGAAATGAACCAATAGAAACAATGATACAAACAAATAATGTTACTGGAGCTAATTGTGGAAGAGTAACATACCAAAATTGATGCCAAGCTGTTGCTCCATCTATTTTTGCAGCTTCATATAAAGTTCTGTCAATAAATTGTAATCCCGCTAGAAAATAAATACACGTTAAACCTGTCCATCTCCAAATTACCAACATCATAACAGACCACTTTGAAGTCGCAGATGACTCTACCCAATTAATTGGTTCAATTCCTATAAAACTTATCGCATAATTTAGGAGTCCGAATTCACTATTTAGTATCATCTTAAAAGTTAATGCTGCTGCAACAACTGATGTAACAATAGGTGAAAAGAAAACTAAGCGCCAGAAAGGTTTTAATTTTAAACTTTGATTATTTAATGCAAGTGCTAATAAAAGAGCAAGAGGGATTGTAATAAAAACACTCCCCGCAGAATAGAAAATAGTATTTTGAAAAGTTTCCCAAAAATTATGGTCCTTGAAAAATAAATATTCATAGTTTCCCCAACCTCTAGGTTTAGGAGCTTTAACTCCTTTCCATCTATAAAAAGCTAAAACAAAAGAAGCTAAGGTTGGTAAAAGAAAAAAAATTGAAAAAATAATATAAAAAGGTGAAATAAAAAAATAGGGAGCTATTTTTTCAGATCTAAATCTTCTCGTATTAGTTATTGCTGACATTTAAATTTTATTTAAGTTTAATCAAAAGCAGGGCATTAGCCCTGCTTTTAAAAAATTATATTTATAAGAAGTCAATTTCATCCTGAACTTGTGTAATGAACCTTTCATGTGCTTCTTCAGCTGTTATTTCTCCAGTTGCAAGTAATGTAGTTAAATCACGAGAAACAGAGTCAATAATTGCTCTTCCAACATGCTGATAGTCATCAGCACTTGATCCAGCAACTGAGATAAATGGTTCTGCAAATATTTGACCTCCATAAAAATCAAACTTTTTACCTGCAATACGCTCATCTTCAAGAGCTGCTAATAAAGTCGGCATACCTCCAAAGAAATCATATTTAGCAATTTGACCTTCATATGAAAAATATGCAAGTTCAAGTAACTTCTTAGCTACATCTATACCTTCTGAAGATTTATGAATTGCAAATCCTGTTCCACCCCAGTGAAATGTTTTAAAACCTTCATCACCCCACATAGGCAATGGTGCTACTCTCCATTCACCAGATTGAGTTTCTTTAACTGTAGGTTGTAGACAGCAGTTGTTGTACCAATCAGGTGCCATAGTTCCAACAGTTTGCTTTGAATTGTATAGAACACCTGGAGTTTGACCCCAATAATCGGTAGTATAGTTGATTACACCAGTCTTAAATGCTTCTTCTTGAAATTTAAGGACATCCATAAACAGATCTTCATCCATTTCAAAATCACCATCGTCATTGAAGAATTTTCCACCAGCTTGTTGATACATACCAATGAAACGTAAATCAGAAAGCACCATTGAAATTCCATCTTTAGCTAAAACTTTTCCAGTTTCCATAAACTCATCCCAAGTTGCAGGAACTGTTTTGCCATAACTTTCTAAAATGCTCGGATTGTAATAGTAAACCATGTAACAACCTTCACTCTCGATACCATAAATGTTACCATCACTGTGAGTCCATGCTGCTACTTTACCTGGATTCCATTGAGACATATCACCATACATATCGTTTAAAGGCACAAAGTTATCAGAAATTATATCATCAACCATAAAAAGACCAAATCCACTAATTTCTATTCCTAATAAATCAGTATGTTCTGATCCAGAAGCAATAGCTGTTAAGCTATTTGTAGCCATATCTGGCGTTACTTGAAAATCAAAAGTAATATTATCATCTGGAAATTCAGCCTGAACTGCTTCCAAATAAGTATTAAAATAATCTACATATAATTGATTGTGTGTCCACATCGATAAATTAACATCTCTTGCATTAGAAGTTGTATTAAAACTTAAAATAAAGACAAGAGATAATAAAAAAGATTTATATAATTTTATCATTTTTCCTCCTAAATTTAACTTATCTTAATATTAAAGGTTAAGAAATCAAGATCTTAAAAAAAATTTATTAATATATAACTAATAATTATTGATATAAACAAAACTACTATTAGGCTTTATTATTAAATTAATAGATATTTAATTAGTATATTTTCTGAGATAACTTATCATCGGAGTAAAGCTGGGACATAACTGATAAGGATTTTGGTTTGATTTTTGAGGCGTTACCAGCAGTACCAAATTCCTCTAATCTTTGTTTTACAATTACTTTCATTCCATCTTTTGAGTCCAACAAATATTTTCGTGGATCAAATTGAGAAGGATCATTATGGAAATGTTTTCTGATTGCCGCAGTTGAGGCTAATCTTAAATCAGTATCGATATTAATTTTACGTACACCATTTTTAATACCTTCTTGAATTTCACTAATAGGAACTCCATATGTTTCTTTAATTTTTCCACCAAACTCATTTATTGTTTTTATTAAATCTTGAGGTACGGATGAAGATCCGTGCATAACTAAATGGGTTGATGGTAATTTTTTATTAATTTCTTTTATTCTATCAATTGCTAATGTGTCTCCAGTTGGAGGTCTAGTAAATTTATAGGCACCGTGACTAGTTCCTATAGCTATAGCCAATGCATCCACTTGAGTTTCTCTAACAAATTCTTCAGCCTCATCAGGATCAGTTAGTAATTGGTCATGAGATAAAACTTCTTCAGCCCCTACCCCGTCTTCTTGCTCACCCATACCCGTCTCTAAAGAGCCCAGGCATCCTAATTCACCCTCAACAGATACGCCATGAGCATGAGCTATTTCAACAGTTTCTTTCGTAACCTTAACGTTAAAATTAAAATCAGAAGGAGTTTTTTGATCCTCAAGCAAGGATCCATCTCTCATTACAGAGCTAAAACCAAGATCAATACAAACTTTACAATCATCATTTGATCCACCATGATCTTGATGCATTACAATAGGAATATCTGGAAACTCTTCGATTGCAGCCTCCATCATACTTTTTATAAATTTTGGACCAGCATATTTTCTAGCTCCAGCAGATGCTTGAACAATAACCGGGCTATTTAATTCTTCTGCCCCCTCCATTATTGCTCGAATTTGCTCTAAATTATTTACATTAAATGCAGGTACGCCATAATTATTTTCAGCAGCGTGATCTAATAGTTGTCGAAGTGAAATTAGTGACATATTGAATGTCTTCATAAACCTAATAATAATTAATTCAATAAAACTGTGAAAGAAATTTTTAAATATTCATGCTTAATTTTTTTATACTCATTAGCAGGCGTGTATATTTCTACCTGCTTTGCGATTGATTTAAAAATACAAGGCTATGAAGAAAGGTTTATTGGATTAGGATTATCGTTTTGGGGTGTTGGTGTCATTATAGGGGCTCTTTTACATAATCAAGTAAGAAAAAAATTCAATTTAATTTCAACTATTTTTTTAGGATCATTTATTCAATTATTAATTTCTCTAATATTCCTACTTGAGATAAATATATATCTAGTAGCGTTAATGCAGTTAATTGCTGGAGTATTAAATGCAGTCAATTCATTAACTATTGAGAGTTTTATTAGTGATAAATATAAAAAATCTTCAGGTTTTTATATTTCTTTATTTTGGTCTTCTGCTGGTTTAGGTGCAATTTCAGCGAGTCTTATTATAGCTATAAATGGTATAAATAATCTTACATATTATTTTGCGGTATTATTTTACATTCTACATTTTATTCCAATTTTAATATTTAGAAAATCTTTCATAAGAATTTATATAGAAAATATTAGCTTAAGATTATCAAAGAATAACTTAAAAAAAATTCAATACCTTCTCATTTGTGTAATTTTATTTGGTGCATGTGATGCAGGCTTTAGCTCTTTGTTTCCATCTTATTTAATTGAAGAAACATTTAAAGATAAACAAATAGGACAAATAAATTTTTTAGCTGGTGGAATAGCCTTATTTTTTTATCCATTAATGGGAAAATTAGTAGATAATTATAACAAAACAATAATTTTTAATAGCTTTTGTATATTAAATCTAATTAACTTAATTGCACTTTACTTCATAAATGATTTTTATTTGTACATAATATGTGTAGCTTTTTATTATTATACGATTGGTACAGTTTTTTTAATTACATTTAATATTGTTGGAAAGGTATTAAGTGGAGGAGCAATTACTTTCGGAATAGCTGGTCATTATATAAGTGAAAGTATTGGAAGTTTTCTAGGACCAAACTTAATTGGCAATATCGTAAATATAGATATGAATTATTTTTTCTTAGTTTTTTTTATTTTATATCTTTTTGTTATTGGTTTTTTTAATTTTAATCAGTTTAAAAATGGTGGGCTCTCAGGGACTTGAACCCCGGACCACCCCGTTATGAGCGGGGCGCTCTAACCAACTGAGCTAAGAGCCCTTAGAAAAATACTCTATATACTTATAATATTAAAATTTAAGATTTTTTATGTATTTTTATTCAAAAATATTTCAAATTTACATATAAACGATAAGATATTCACTATGAGATAATTTTTAATGACAAAATTAAATGATTTTAACAAAAATGGTTTTATTTTAAAAAAACAGCTATTCTCTAAAGAAGAGATACAAAAGTTAATAAATTATATTAATTCAAATTCTGAAAAAGAAGATAGTGCAAGAGAAACAAATAGTTCTACGGGTAGGTTGAATTTAACAATATGGAATTATCCTTCTGATGATTTATTTGGAAAATTCTCTACAAATGAAAGAATAGTTCGGCCTATGGAAAAATATTTAGAGGATGAAGTGTATCATTATCATTCAAAAATAATTTGGAAGAAACCTGGAGAAGGTGGGTTTGATTGGCATCAAGATTATGGTTATTGGTATCATAATGCTTGCTTGTATCCTGACATGGCTTCTTGTTTTATTATGCTAGACAAAGCTACAAAAGAAAACGGTTGTTTGAAAGTTTTAAAAGGATCACACAGAGTAGGTCGTATTGGACATGGAATATCAGATACTCCAGAGCAAACAGCTGATATGGAAAGAATTAATGAGTTAGAAAAAAGACATGAATGTGTTTATATTACAGCAGACCCAGGTGATGCTCTTTTTTTTCATGAAAATTTGCTAAATATAAATTACCGACTGGGTAATTTTTATCTAAGGCGTGATGAA
>ENA-OREN01001330-OREN01001330.1-marine-metagenome-genome-assembly--contig:-NODE-1330-length-29467-cov-3.951106_pt1 | contig 29467 bp, 27 predicted proteins | sample MGYA00248624_ERZ508555 | MGnify/ENA primary metagenome ERZ508555 (study PRJEB26222, sample SAMN06267773) | marine metagenome | isolation source: Saanich Inlet, British Columbia, Canada | place...
TACATTGAATGCAGGTGGAAGTTTAGATGGAAGATATGTTAACTGCCATTCTGAACTTGCAACATCAGGACGTGTGACAACCTTCATGTTCATTCTACCCCAGTCTGTTTTACCGTAGAATGACGGAGGAGTTACTGCGGCATCATCATATTTACCTTGTGACGCATGCATTAAGTAACCATTTCTTGTCATTGAGAACGCATAGAAATCGTCTCCTTTCTCGCCGCCATGTTCAGTTGCTCTGATGTAAGCCATTTTTTTAGGGAAACCTAAAACACGACCAGCATCAACAGCGGAGTCTTGAGTTAAATACATGTAAGGATAATATCCCCCTTTCCATGTATTACCTTTAGCATCTGTGTGTAGCTGAAACAGTTACACCCATTTCTAAATAAGGACCTAGCATTGTATTGTTATGTTGAACATACCAATATTCTACTAAATCACCATTATCACCCTCATATACAGATAAAGGTGGGTTTGGACATAGCCTTTGTAGGCAATCCATTGGACTTTGTAAAATAAAAGCCGACCATCTTGAATCTGAATAAGTTAAAGGAAGAACATCAATGTCCCATAGAGGATCGGAAGGATTTCCGATAATCCATGACTTGATGTCTCTTTCAACTGGTGGTGCTGGAATCTCGTCTGTGAGAGTCCAATACTTTGTGTCAACGTTTAAGTGACTTGGCATAATTTTGCCTCCTATAAAAAGATTTAGCGACAGGTAGTTATTTTGAAATTAACCAAAAATTTTTTTTTTGCAAATAAAATTGTTATTTTATTATTAATTTATTTATAATGTAATTCATGAAAGGTTTAGAAATTTTCTTTAAAACATTAGAGAAAGAAAAAGTTGAGTTTTTGTTTTCACCTCCAAATAGTTTTGGAAGGTCTGCTGAGGAGCTCTTTGAAAAAAAATTCAGTAAATCTAACTACTTAAAGCGAATAGTTTCAGGTACTGAGCAAGGAGCCAGTCATATGGCTGACGGCTATGCCAGGGTTACAGGGAAGCCTGGAATAGTGGTATGCGACTCTGACACAAGTGCAACTAATACAATTACAGGTCTTCAAACTGCAAATATGGACTCCGCTTCTTTGGTTGTCTTTGTCTGCCACTTTAGTGAAGATAAAGATTTAACAAATATCTTTGAAACCATAGATCACGTTGGAATATCAAGGTCTTGTACGAAACATAATTTTTTAGTTAAAAAAATAGATGATCTTTCAAGAACAATTCGTGAGGCACTACATTTATCTGTAACAGGTAGGCCTGGGACTGTACTTGTTGATGTTTCCAAAGAAGCTTTAGATGATACAGCTAATTTTAAATTTCCTTCCGTTGACAATATAAGCGGATACAAGGTCCCAAATTTAGCACCTAAAAAAGATATACAAAAGGCTATTAAGCTAATAATGAACGCTAAGCGTCCAATCGTTTTTGGCGGTGGCGGGATAGTAATATCTGAGGCAACTAAAGCCCTTCAAAGGTTTGCAAATAGGTTAAAAATACCTGTTACGTTAACTTTAATGGGACTTGGAGGTTATCCACCAGATGATCCAATGAGAGTAAGTTGGATTGGGATGCATGGATCTTATTTTGCTAATATGGCAGTCCATAATAGTGATCTTGTTATTTGTATTGGTGCCAGATTTGATGATAGGTCTACTGGGGGAGTTTTTGATAAATTCGCTCCTAATGCCAAAGTAATTCATATTGATATTGACCCGTCAACAATAAATAAAAACATCAAGGTACATTGTCCAGTTGTTGGTGATGCCAAATCAGTAATAACACAATTAGATGAATCAATTCCACTTTCATTTAAACCGGATAAGGCTGAAAGAGACGAATGGTTTGCTCAAATAAAAGAATGGGAATCTGCTCATCCAACTGTTGTAAATCAAAAAGGGAAAGCAATTAAAACTAGCTATGCAATTGATACATTGTCTAGAATAACAAGAGGGAGGGCGGTTGTTGTAACTGATGTCGGACAACATCAGATGTGGGTAGCTCAATATTACCAATTTGAAAATCCTAGAAATCAAATCACTTCTGGAGGACTTGGAACAATGGGCTTTGGTTTTCCTGCAGCTATAGGGGCTAAGCTAGGAAGACCTAAAGATATGGTTTTGGCTGTATGTGGCGATGGTAGCTTTCAGATGAACATGCAGGAATTTTCTACTGCCGTGGAGAACAACTTAGACTTAAAGATAATTCTAATAAATAATGGTCACCATGGAATGGTAAGGCAATGGCAAACTTTATTCTTTAATAAAAACTATTCGTGCTGTAAGTTTGATTTAAACCCAGATTACGTTAAGATTGCGAAGTCTTACGGTGCAAAATCTTTCAAGATTGATTCCCCTAAGCATCTTGAAGCCTCTATTAAAGAGGGCTTTTCTACAAAAGGTGTAGTATTAATGGAGATTGTTGTGGATTATACAGAAATGGTATACCCAATGCTTACTCCAGGAGGAACAATGGACAATATGCTATTTGGCCCCGATGACATTGTCCCAGCTGGTCCGGTTCCAGATTTGTCCTAGAGAAAAAATTCTTTTCTGGTAGCTTATTAATATGTCAAAGAAGGCAGCACTTTTAGTTTATCAAAATTTAAATAGTATTGAAGAGGATAATAGCTATTGGGAAAAATATATTAAGTTCCACGAGCTTTATTGGGATGGACCTAATGCCTCTCAAAATGTTTTTTATGGACGCGAGTACGAGGAATACAGAAGCTCTCTATCTAAGTATTTAGAAATAGAGGACGAACAAATCAAAGATTGTCTTTTTACAAAACATGAGAATGGTGAATATTATTTGACACCCCTGGGAGTCGATTCAGACAAGTATATTCAAGAATCAGACAATCTAATTCCTCCCCAGTGGTTTTTTCTCTTTGATAAAAGTGAAAAAAAGTTCTTTTACTCACATGCAGGAGATGGGGCTGTCCAGCCTGATGGGATTTATTATAATACTGACTCTTCAAGCTCGAAGAAGAGAATAAGAGAAATAATGGAGAATTTTTCCAATTTAAATCAAGAAGATATTCCTAAAGATTTAGATTTCTTTCTTAAAGACCTCCAGTTCGGCTTGTCAGAGATTTTGTTATGGATCTCTAAATTTGCTGATGATAGCATGATTGTCTTGAATTATGCGGAGATAACATCTGTTATTCACGAATTTACACTTAAAAATGAAAATTCTGTTCAAGACCTTTGGTCTTTATCAAGCCTTATATGCGAAGGAGATTACATTAAGGCAAGCTCAGATTTAAGGATTTATAAACAAAAATGGGATGAAATATCCAGTAAATGTGGTGCCCAGGAAAAATCAGTATCGGAAGAAACAGTAACAGAGCCAAATATTCAATAATATATTGCTTTTTAAGAGGACAATGTTACATTTAAGGTCTTATGAAGAGGACTTATCAGCCTAGTGAGATGAAACGACAAAGAACCCACGGTTTTAGGTCTAGGAATGAGACGAAAGCAGGAAAAAAGGTTTTGGCTCTTAGAAGATCTAAAGGTAGAGCTAGTCTAACTGTCTCGAGATACTCGAAGTGATCACCCTTCCTGTTACTAGGAAGAAAATAAAAATAAATTTTAATATAGCAATTAAAAATGGCGCAAAGTTTAACGTTAGAGGCATTAGTATCTATGTCAAGAACAAAAATACCAAAAGTAGTAATCTTGGTGTTATAATATCTAAAAAAGTAAGCAATCTGGCAGTTGTAAGGAACAAATATAGAAGATACATAAAAGAGATTTTTAGACTAGATTTTCAATCAGTTGAATATAAAGATTTAGTTTTTATTCTTAATAAAAGGATTTTAGATTTAGACTTCAATAGGATAAGAAAAGAGCTTTCTGATTTTAGAGAGCAAATTGTTGATGAGAAACTTAATTCAAATAGCATTAATCTTGGTGATTAAACTTTATAGGCTTACTTTGTCTCGTTTGTTGCCAGCTTCCTGTAGATTTACTCCTACATGTTCACAATATGCATTAGATGCTGTAAAAATCCATGGACCTTTTAAAGGTTCGTATTTAGCCTTTCTTAGAATTCTTAGATGTAACCCTTTTTTTGAATCTAAAGAAGATAGGGTTCCAGGAGCTATCAAGTAATGAAAAAGAACTATTTAATTTTTCTGTTAGCTTCTATGGTGATTATTTTTGGGTCAAATTTTTTTGTCGAGGACGATGTTCCACAAGAAAAGTCTTTAAACACCAATAATTCTGTAAAATCCAATTCAGAGTACCAAGTTTCGGAGAACCCATTAGTCGTTACAGAAGACATTCCTGAAATTAGCGAAACATTCCAAAATGAGAGCATTAGGTTTTCGACCCCATTGTTTGATGGCAAGATTTCAAAAGTTGGAGGCTATATTTTTGATGTTAAGTTAAAGAGGTATTCTGACGCTCCTGACTCTAATAACCCAACTAAAATAATGGAATCAGGAGAGTTTATATCTAATACAATTATTAAAGCTAAAGATATTGGTATTCCGAAGGAAATAAATTTCAATTATAAAAATAGCACTATCAATCTTCTTGCTGGAGCAAGGCAGTTTAATCTGACATCTAAATTTGGAAGCATCACGATTCAAAAATCTTTTTTGTTTAATTCTGATTCTTATGGAATTGAACAGCAGATAGTTGTCTCTAACAAGTCTAATAGCAACTTAGTTTTTAGAGTATTTGAAGAATCAGTTGGACAGGTTGATGCCGCAGAACATAATGTGATGGGATATTTTCTAGACGAGGATATGGAAAAAGTGGATTCACCCCCTTCTGAAACTGAAAAGGTAATAGGCGATATCGACTGGTACGGCTTCTCTAAAAAATATTTCCTAGCGTCTAATATTTTAAGCAATACTGGAGAGAAAGCTTTAAAATATAGCAAGCATTCAAAAAGCTCTATACGTTCAGTTCTTAGTTATAAAACTATTAATCTAATGCCAGGTGCAAGCTACTCAACATCTTCAACGATATTTTTGGGACCTAAAGATCCAGAAGTTTTAGAGAAGTTTGGAAAGAACTTTGCGACAGCACATGATTTAGGTTGGTTTGGATGGCTTGCTGGGCCGTTAGAGAAATTACTAAAGATGTCCTATGGCTTTGTTAACAACTATGGAATTGCAATTATTTTTATAACATTACTTATAAGGATAATATTTCTTCCTCTAACAATTAAAAGCATGATGTCAATGAAGAAGATGCAGTCAAAAATGGCCTTGATGAAGCCCAAGCTTGATGCAGTTAAAGAGCAATATAAAGATGATAAAACTACTCAGAATAGTGAAATAATGAAGCTTTACTCTAAGGAGGGAGTTAACCCTCTGTCGAGTTTAAGTGGGTGCCTACCAATGTTGGTCCAGATACCAGTTTTTGTAGCACTGTATAATGTTTTATTATATTCGCTTGATTTAAGACACTCTGAGTTTTTATGGATTTCAGACTTGTCTTCACCTGAAATGTTATTTGATATACCTGGGACTGGTATTCCCTTTAGAGTCTTACCTTTAGTTATGGGGATTTCATGGTTCTTAACTCAGAAACTTACACCACCAAATCCTGGTGCTGACGAGTTTCAAACAAAAATATTCCAATATATGCCAATAATGTTTACTATTATGTTTTGGGGACTACCGTCAGGACTTATTTTATATTGGACTATTAGTAATGTTATCTCAATATTTCAGCAACTTTACATAAATAAAAAATTTGAAAAAATGCAGGGAGCATAAAAATGTCAATTCAAAGAGAATATGAAGGAAAAACAGTAACAGATGCAACAATTGAAGCATGTAAGGATTTGGGCATAAATAGAGAAGAGCTTGAGTTTGAGGTAGTAAGCGAAGGTTCAAGAGGATTACTTGGAATAGGCGGTAGAAACGCTGTAATAAAAGTGATAAATGAATCCCCAAAAGGAGAACCTGAGGCTGTTAAAGATTTGACTAATCAAGAGCCAATTGATACGGTAAAAGTCCAAGAAATTTTTAATGAGATAGTTAATCAGTTTGTAGATGATTCAAAAATTGAGATTGAAACAAATGACAGGAATATCTTATTGAAATTAAAGAGTGAATCAAATCTTGGTTTTTTAATTGGTAAGAAAGGTGAGATGATTAAGAATATAGAGTTTTTACTTAGTAGGATTGTAAGTAAACAGAACTCTGAGAGTGTCTTCGTATCAATAGATATTAACTCTTTCCGTGAGAAGAAAGATAAAGAGTTAGTAGAAAGGGTTGGAGTATTGATTGATAAGGTTGTCTCAATAAATAGACCTTTAAGTCTAAATCCAATGAATTCTTATGAGAGACGAATATGTTATCTGGAAATAGAGAAGAATTCTGAGGTAACTTATAAAACAAAAGAAGTTGGGATGTTAAAGAAGATAACTATTTTGCCGAAAGTAATAGATAAAAATTTATCTTAACTTTACAAAGAAGTTTTTCAAGATCTCTTGGCAACTTTTGTTTTTAATGTTTGAAATAATTATTTCTTTTCCTTGTCCAACTTTTTTACTGTTTTCACACCCAAAATAAACTCTTTTAATTCTTGCTTCTTTTATAGCCCCTAAGCACATGGGGCAGGGTTCTAGAGTTGAAAACAAAGTAAAGTCATCAAGTCTCCAATCCTTATTTAGCCTGGTCGCATCTTGTATTGCTAATATTTCAGCGTGAGCCGTAGGGTCAGATTTATTTTCTGTTTGATTAAAACCTTTTCCAGTAATAGTTTTACTGTCGTTCACTACAATTGCACCTATAGGTACCTCGTTTAACTTTTCAGCTTTCTTTGCTTGCATTAAAGCCAGCCCTAAATAATACTCTATGTCCTTATCGTTCATTCTATTTTTTTATAATATTTTTAATTAGTTTCTTTCCAAAGGTTGTAAGAATTGATTCCGGGTGAAATTGTACACCTTCGACCGGAAGTGTTTTATGTTTTATGCCCATTATTGTTCCATCTTTTGTCCTTGCAGTTATCGAGAAATCCCTAGACAATGTTTTTTTGTCAACAATTAATGAGTGATATCTAGTAGCTTTGAATGGATTTGGAAGGCCTTTATATATGCCCGTTTTGTTATGATAGATATCAGAGGTTTTGCCATGTAGAAGCTCTTTAGCTTTTACGATTTTTGCACCAAAAGCATTTCCTATTGATTGATGGCCAAGGCAAACTCCAAAAATCGGGATCTTCCCAGAAAGTCTTTTGATTAGCTCTAAAGATATACCAGCTTCATTAGGAGTACATGGGCCCGGGGAAATAAAAATTAAGTCGGGATTTATCTTAATGATGCTATTTATTGTTACAGCGTCGTTACGCTTAATTGTAACTTTTGCTCCAAGCTCTTCAATATAGTGGACCAAATTATATGTAAATGAATCATAATTATCTATCATTAATATTTTCTTTTTCATTCTATTCTTCCACTAAACTTTTTTTAATTGCATCTAACATTGCTTTAGATTTGCTTTTAGTCTCTTCAAACTCACTATTCGGAACAGAATCTGCTACAATCCCGGCACCTGCTTGAAAGTATAGTTTATCACCCTTGATATAAAAAGATCTTATAACTATACTCATGTCCATATTTCCAGAAAAACCGAAATATCCTACTGATCCACCATAGGGACCTCGAGGATTAGGCTCAAGTTCATTGATTATTTGCATAGCTCTTATTTTTGGCGCCCCAGATAATGTACCCGCCGGAAATGTAGATTTTAGCAAATCAAAACAATCCTTGTTAGCTTTCATGACACCTTCAACATGGGATACTATATGCATAACATGAGAGTATCTTTCAATGTTCATCATTTCTGAAACTTGAACAGACCCATTTTTACATACTCTACTTATATCGTTTCTAGCTAGGTCAACTAGCATAACGTGTTCTGCTAATTCTTTAGGGTCAGATAAGAGTTCTTTTTCCATTTTTAAATCAGATTCTTCGTTCAAACCTCTTGGTCTTGTACCAGCAATAGGTCTGGATTCAACCCTATTATTTTCCAGCCTTACCAATACTTCAGGAGACGCTCCTACAATTAAAGATTTATCCATTTTAATATAAAACATGTAGGGAGAGGGGTTATTCTTTCTTAATGCTCTATAAAGATTTATAGGGTCATCTTGATACTTGGTTTCCCATCTTTGAGAGACAACGGTCTGAATTACATCCCCAGCTCTAACATACTTTTTTATTTTTTTTACAGCATTGAGGAAATCTGGTTTTGTAAAATTAGAAATAATAGGGTGTGTTTCTTTCGAAAACCTAGCAATTTCCCTATAGGGATTTTTCTTTGTTGATTTTAGTAAGGCCTCTATTTTGTTAATTTGGTCTAGGGCTTTCTTGTAGCTTGTTTTATAAGTCTTCTTATCTTTTATATGCACATTGATGACAATTTTTGCAGTCTTATTGATATTGTCAAAAATAATTACAGAGTCAGTAAGCATGAAAAGTGAATCGGGAAAGTCAGCTCTTACATGGTCTTTTCTAGAAATATTTTCAATCTGGTTAATTATTTCATATGAAAAAAAACCTACAAGACCTCCATAAAATCTAGGAAGACCACTCACTTTTACAGGATTAAACTTCTCCATTATTTCTTTTAACTTTAAAAAGATATCCTTATTTAATTTTTTAACTTCGCCTTTCCCGGACTTTATTGTTATTTCACTTTGGTTAGATGAAATTATTAATGTCGGATCAAAACCTAAGAAGCTGTATTGAGACCATTTTTCTGGACCAGCGGAGCTTTCTAGTAAAAAACAATGTTTTTTTGATGAGATTTTTCTTAATATTGAAAGAGGATTATCGTAGTCTAAATCTATCTCTTTGAATATTGGTATCAGATTCCCTTGCCTTGTTAGAGCTTTAAAGTTTTCTAAAGTTAATGAAATCATGTAAATTCAATATATTATTACTGCTAACTTTTGTCAAAGGTTATTTAGTGTATTTTAATTATAATTAATAAAATGAATCTTATAGGAGATTAAATTGAATAGTTCGATTTTCAGAGAATATGATATTAGAGGAATAGCTGATAAAGATCTTGCCGATGATATAGTTGCTGATATAGGACTAGCTATAGGTACATTATTTGCGAAGAAGGGTCTTAAGAAGATATCTATTGGCAGAGATTGTAGAAAAAGTTCTGAAAGAATCTTCAAAGTACTTTCAAGCTCCATCATTAAAACAGGAATAAGTATTGTTGATTTAGGTATGGTAACAACACCTGTTCTTTATTTTTCATTGTATGGAATCAAGATTGATGGAGGAATAATGATAACTGCTAGTCACAATCCTCCCGATTATAATGGATTTAAGGCGGCTATTGGTAAGAACGTACTTTCTGCTGAACAAATTCAAGAAATTAAGAATATTATAAAAAGTAAGTCTTTTATTCAAGATAAAAATCTAGGAACCTTAGAAGAGTTAGATATCATTGATATTTATAAAAAAGATATTTTAAAATCAATTAATCTAAATAAAAGAATCAGAATAGGTGTTGATTGCGCGAATACACCTGTTGGCCTTTTTGCTAAAGATATCTTGAGTGATGCAAATTGCGAAGTGTATGAGCTCTATTCTGAACCAAATGGAGACTTTCCTAACCACCACCCCGATCCGTCAGTTGAGGAGAACCTTGAAGATTTAGTAAATCTTGTAAAAAAAGAAAAATTAGATTTTGGAATCTCGTTTGATGGAGATGCGGACAGGATTGGAGTTGTTGATGAAAAGGGTGATTTTATTTATTCGGATATGGTTTTGTTGCTATTGGCGAGGTCTGTTTTAAAGGATAATCCAGGTGCAAAAATCATTGGCGAAGTTAAGTGCTCAAAGAACTTGTTTGAAGATATTAAGAAAAATGGTGGGATTCCAATAATGTGGCGAACAGGACATTCTAATATTAAAAGAAAAGTTAAGGAAGAGTCGGCTCCATTAGCTGGAGAGCTAAGTGGCCACATCTTTTTTGCTGATAAACATCATGGATTTGATGATGCTTTATATGCTGGGCTGAGGTTGGCAGAGGTGGCTTCATTTCATGATGGAACTTTTAGTTCGATGTTGAGTGAAATCCCACAAATGTATTCTACTCCAGAAATGAGAATTGATTTTCCGGAAGAGGAAAAATTTAAATTTATTCAAGAATTTACTAAATCAATGCAGAGTTCCTCAAGCTCATCTCATAGGTTAGTAACAGTTGATGGGATTAGAATTGAAACCGATGATGGCTGGGCTTTGGTGCGTGCATCCAATACTCAGCCCGCATTGACAATAAGATTTGAAGCAAATTCAGAAATAAATCTTAAAGAGCTTATGAAGTATATACAAAAAGAAATAAGCAAGGTGACAGATAAGATTTGCATATCTTAGATTGGAAAAATATTACAGGTGTTCATTGTGGCTCTGTAGCAATTAGAAACGTTGTCAGCTATTTTGGTGTTGATTATGAAGAGGCGCTCTGTTTTGGTTTAGGGTCTGGCCTTGGATTCTTTTATTCTAAGAATAAAAAAGGAAGTCCTTCTGAGGTGATACATTTAAGAGCACCAAATATGGAGCCTATTTTTTTTAGTGACCCTAATCAACAACATGAATGGATCAAGGAAACTACTCCTAGTGCAGCCGAAGAAAAACTAATTGAAGATATTAAGAATGGATACCCTGTTTTTTTACAAACAGACATATTTTTTTTACACTATTATAATTCTGATGTTAATTTTCCAGGGCACGTTGTTGTTTGTATGGGCGTAGATGAAAAAAAGAAAGTTTTTTTCGTCTCTGATACAAACTTTAAAAATATACAAGAAGTGACCTTTCATGATATGAATCTTGCTCGTTCATCAAAAGCTGAGCCATACCCACTTTCATATAACCACTTCAAGGTTAAGTCATTTGTCCCATTTAAAAATCTTAGAGGGAAAATAGAAGAAGCAATTCTACAAAATTCATACAATTATATGAACGGACAAATATCAGAAAGAGGTTTAAGTTCTATTTTTATGATTCTAGAGTGGGCAAACAACTTAAATCGATGGGAATCTTTAAAAGATTCTAAGGATATCTTTCAATTTGCTTATCAAATTATAGTAAAGCGCGGTTCTAAAGGAGCAGGTTTTCGCTACATATACCAAGATTTTTTAGCTATAGCTGAAAGTAAATCCGCTGGAATTAGAGAGCTAAAATTAGAAGACCATATGAAGCTTATTGCCGATAAATGGAATTACATAGGATTACTGCTAAAAAGTGTTGGACAAAAGAAGTCTGGAGCTAGTATTGCAGAATTAATCTTATGTACTAAACAAGTATTTAATTTAGAATATTCTTTTCACACTAAAGTTATAGATAGTCTAAGTAAGAAAAAAAAAGGGGCCTAAAGCCCCTTTTATTATTTTTCTAAATGATTATTACATCATTCCAGGCATTCCGCCCATTCCCATAGGTCCACCAGGCATTCCGCCGCCACCACCACCAGCAGGTCCTTCATCAGCACTAGGTTTTTCTACAATTAATGCTTCAGTTGTAAGGAGCAGAGCCGATACACTACCAGCATTTTGAATTGCAGACCTTGTTACTTTTGCAGGATCTACGATTCCTGCAGCTAACATATCACAATATTCAAGCGTAGCCGCATTGAAACCAAAGGAACCCTTTGATTCTTTAATTTTTTCTACAACAATTGATCCATCAGCACCAGCATTCTGGGCAATTTCTCTAATTGGTTCTTCAAGAGCTCTTCTGATAATATTAACACCGGCATCTTCCTCATCGTCACCTGTAGTAAATTTATCAAGGCCTTTTATTGCCCTTACTAAGGCTACTCCGCCGCCGGGAACGATTCCTTCGTCTACCGCAGCACGTGTAGCGTTTAGAGCATCTTCAACTCTTGCTTTTTTCTCTTTCATCTCAGCTTCAGTAGCAGCACCTACCAGTATTACGGATACTCCGCCTGCTAATTTAGCCAATCTTTCTTGAAGTTTCTCTCTATCATATTCGCCAGAAGCATCTTGAATTTGTGCTTTTATCTGGTTTATTCTAGAGCTTATTTCTGCTTTTTTACCTGCACCACCGACTATAGTTGTATTATCTTTATCTATTACAACTCTTTTTGCGGAACCACAATGTTGAAGATTCGCAGCTTCAAGTGACATACCTGCTTCCTCAACAATCACAGTACCACCAGTAAGAACAGCAATATCTTCAAGCATATCCCCTCTTCTATCCCCAAAGCCAGGCGCTTTAACAGCTGCAACCTTTAGGGTTCCACGCATTTTGTTAACTACAAGAGTTGCCAACGCTTCTCCTTCAATGTCTTCAGCCATTATAAGAACAGGTCTTGAAGTTTTTGCAACTTCTTCTAATAGTGGAACTAAGTCTTTCATGTTTGCTATTTTCTTTTGATACATAAAAATATATGGATCTTCTAGCTCAACAGTCATCCTTTCAGGTTCAGTAACCAAATAAGGGCTTAAGTAACCTCTATCAAATTGCATACCTTCGACTATATTAAGCTCAGTCTCTAAGCTTCTTCCTTCTTCAACAGTTATAACGCCATCCTTACCAACTTTTTCCATGGCATCGGAGATTATTTGTCCAATTTCACTTTCACCGTTGGCAGAAATAGTTGCAACTGATGCAATTTCATCTTTACCCTTAACAGGCTTAGATCCTTTTCTTATTTCATCGATAACAGCTTGAACTGCTTTGTCAATTCCTCTTTTAAGTTTCATAGGGTCGTGTCCGGCTGCCGTTAGCTTAATACCCTCACGGTAAATAGCTTGAGCTAAGACAGTAGCAGTAGTTGTACCATCACCAGCAACATCATTGGTTTTAGAAGCAACTTCTTTAACCATTTGCGCTCCCATGTTTTCAAATTTGTCTTCAAGCTCTATTTCTTTTGCCACGGTAACTCCATCTTTGGTTACCACAGGGGCACCAAATGTTTTTTCGATTAAAACATTTCTACCTCTTGGTCCAAGAGTCGCTTTTACAGCATTAGCAAGCTTGTCTACCCCTTCTTTAACTAAAGATTGAGCTTCTCTTCCAAATAAAATATCTTTTGCACTCATTTAATTTAACCTCCTAAGTTATTCAATAATTCCTAAAATTTCATTTTGTGTTAAAAAAACATATTCGCCATCAGCTAGTGAAAGCTCCATTCCCCCGTATTTGTTAAACAGAACGGCGTCACCCTTTTTGACATCAAGCGGCATTATAGTACCGTCATCAAGAAGTTTTCCGGTTCCAACTGCGGCAACTGTACCTTCCTGTGACTTTTCCTGAGTAGTACTTTCAGGGATTATTATTCCACCCTTTGTCGTTTGCTCGGGACTGTTAACTTTAACTAAAACCCTGTCGTATAAAGGTTTGATATTCATGTAAAATCCCCTCCTTATTTTACTGTATAGTTATTAGATATATAGAAGATAAGCATGTTACTTGCTTTGTCAAGATATTATTATTAAGATTATAGATCATTTTAATTAATGAAGAAGGAAATTGAACATTTTAGATAAATATAATTTGAACCCTAATCAGCTAAAAGCTGCTAATCATATAAAAGGGCCAGCCTTGGTTCTTGCTGGAGCTGGTTCTGGAAAGACAAGGATTCTAACCTTACGTATTTTGAATTTGGTGAAATCTCACATTGCTGGTAGTGAACAGATTTTGGCTCTTACTTTTACCAATAAAGCTGCTGATGAGATTAGAGAGAGATTGTCTAATATGCTAGGCGCCAATAATCTTTTTCCATGGATGGGAACTTTTCACTCTATCTCTTACAAGATTTTAAGAATATTTGTTGATGAATTGAATCTAGATTACAAGAAGGGCTTTATAGTTTACGATAGTAGCGATCAAACTCGTTTATTAAAAGATACGATTAAGTCTCTAGATTTGGATTTAGACCAATATCCCCCTGCATTAATAAAAACAATTCTTGATGGGCTTAAGAATTCAACTCCTTACGGGGAATGGATTATACAAGATAAGAATCGAAAGAAAATTATTGAGACATATCAAAAAAGATTAAAAGAGAATAATGCTATGGATTTCGGTGATCTTATTCTGAATTGCTATGAGCTAATCATAAGAAGTGAAAAAGTAAGAAATTATTTAAAGAAAACTTTTAAATATATATTGGTTGATGAGTACCAGGATACAAATGATATACAGTTCAAATTAATAAAGCTTCTGCTTAATTCAGAAGATAATTTGTTTGTTGTTGGAGACGATAATCAGTTGATTTATGGATGGAGAGGAGCTTCTGTTGATACAATATTAAACTTTGAGACATTGTTCCCTAAAACTAAAGTATATAAGTTGGAACAGAATTATCGATCAACACCTCAGATTCTTGATGTCGCAAATAATCTCATCTCTAATAATAAAAAGAAGATGGAGAAGAATCTTTGGACTAGTAATCCTAGGGGTGATTTAGTAGAACTTGCTAGTCAGAGAAGTGACATTGCAGAGGCAGAATATGTGGCAAATAAAATTAAAGAATACAGTGAAGATTATAAATTAAGTGAGATTGCAATTTTTTATAGAACAAATGCTCAGTCCAGAGTTTTAGAGGATCAACTAAGAAAGAAAAAGATTCAGTATAAGATATTTGGCAATATTAGCTTTTACGATAGAGCTGAAATTAAGGATTTGGTTTGTTATTTACGTATGATTGTAAACCCACAGGATGGGATAGCCTTTAATAGAATAATTAATACCCCTGCTCGCGGAATAGGAGCAAAAACATTACAAAAGCTCATGAACCTGAAGGATGGAAAGATGGACTATCTTGATTTGTTACAAGCTGGTGTGGAACATAAAATTTTTAGTAAAAAGTCTGAAGGTTTAGTCCTAAAGTTGATTACTGCGATTGACAGCTTCTCTATGAGTTTAGGAAATGGAGGAATTATTTCTGAATGTACAGAACAGTTTCTAGTCGATTTACAATACCAAGAACACCTTAAAGATGAAGACAGAGTTGAAAATATTTCTGAATTTATAAATGTCATAAGTGATTATGAGGAAAATATAAATGAAAACAATCTTTCAGAATTTCTTAACTCGTTATCTATTTCTTCTTCTGTTGACGGACTGGACTCATCTACAGAGTCTATAACTTTGATGACAATTCACTTAGCTAAGGGGTTAGAATTTCCATGTGTTTTCTTTGTTGGCATTGAAGATCAAATTGTACCTCACTCCAGGACTCACGATAATGAAGATGAGATTGAAGAAGAAAGAAGACTTTGCTACGTAGCAATTACTAGAGCAATTAAAAAATTACATCTTTCTTATGCGAAATTTAGAAAAGTTTTTGGGCAAATTATACCCTCAGGTAAATCTAGATTTGTTGAAGAGATAGCGAATTCAGAAAATATTATAAGACTTGACGACATCTCCTCCGATGGCGGTAACAACGGAAATGAGGAAAAGAAAGTTTTTCATTATAGATTTGGTTCAGGCTTGATAGTCTTAAATGATGACGATTCTATTGAGGATGTAGTTCTAGTTCAATTTGATTCAGGGTTTAGGAAGAAAGTGTTTATTCATGATTTGGAGAGCGGTTAATTGAATTTGGGAGATAAGTTAATAGATTTTAGTTTACTCGGTGTTGACGATTTATTTTTCAATTCTCTTGATATTGATAGTAAAAAAAAGGTTGCAATCTTTTTTACATGCAATCATTGCCCTTATGTTCATGCTTATGAAAAAAGGATAATCAAATTACAGAAGTCTTATGCAGACATTGTTCAATTCGTTGGGATAAACTCTAATGATGATGTGAAATATCCAGAAGATAGTTATGATAATATGAAAAAAAGAAGTAAAGCTAATAATTTTAATTTTATCTATGTGAGAGATTTAGATCAAGAGGTTGCAAAGATTTACAATGCATCACATACACCTCAATTTTTTTTGTTCAATCAGAATAAGATATTAATATACAAGGGTAAGTTGGACGATAATTGGGAAGATGAAGATAAAGTTAAGAATAGCTATCTAGAAGACGCTATTAAAAATCCTAAATATACCTCAAGAGATACTTTTCCTGTCGGGTGCTCAATCAAGTGGTTATAAAAAAATATAGAAAAGGTAAAATTATGAAGAAGCATGCAAGAATAAAAAATCTTGACGCCTTTTTAGAAAAATTTGTGGAGCCTATCTCCTGCGTTAAGCTAATAACTCCTGGAGTAATTAAAGTAGGAAAGGGGAAAGGAGAGAATCTAAAAGTTACCTATGGTAGAGAGATGTATCAAGGAATGGGGGATATCCTAGTAGGGTGTAAACTGAATGCCACATCAGGAAACTCTAATCAGGAAATTTTTATCTCTACTAGTAACCCGAGCGAAGTAAGGAAGGTAATAGAAGAAATAAATACTAAAGATTAAGTGGGGCCAATAGTCTCTAAAAGAGCCTCTTGGAATTCTTTAGAGTTGTCAACAGTAATTCCATTTATAGATATGTTAGCTTTCAGACCATTGTATGTATAAAAAATCTCGATAGGACTGTTTCCCGGAAATCTAGCGAAAAGATTCTTAAGCTCCTCTGTTTCTTTGTTGTTAAGGTCTTTTTGGAGCTTGATTGTTACTGGAATTAAAATGTCTGATATTAATCTTATCGAGTCTACTTCATTATATGAATTAATAATTAATTTGAAGCTTTCTTCCTCTCGTTCAACTGAACCAGTTATAAGTATAGGTGCTCCAACCTGTAGTTTAGATTCATGTCTCTCAAGCTCACCACTAAAAATTATAGCTTCAATAATATTGGTTGAATCCTCCAGGTTTATCAGGGCATATTTGCTGGAATTTCTTTTAGATGTTTTGATTTCTATTGAAGTTATAAATGCCGCTACTGTAACAATCTTCTTATTTTGACAACTTTTAATCTTATCAATAGTTTGATAAGAGATTTTTGACAGCTTATCTTTTACAATATCCAATGGTTTCAGCTTAATAGAGTAGCCTAATGTCTCAATTTCGTTTTTACTAATATCAAAGTCGGACCATTCATCTTTGATTACAAGATTAGGTTCTGTAATTGTTTCCTCCAAAGAGAACAGTGCCTCCTGGTTTGTGTCATTAGATTTGCTCCTCTGACCAACATAGCTAAGAAGAAGATCAAGGTTGTCGAATAATGTTGATCTTGTATGATTAAAGCAATCAAGAGCTCCTGACATTATTAAGCTTTCTAAAGATTTCTTGTTCATTTTTCTAGAATCCATTAATGATAAGAATTGAAACAAATTAGTAAAACCACCTAGTTCATTTCTAATCTCAATGATATTATTTACAATATTTGTCCCAATATTTTTAATAGCATTAAGTCCAAAGCGAATTGATTCTTTTAATGGCGTAAACCCCGAGCCACTTTCATTAATATTTGGTGGTAGGACTTCTATGCCCATTTCTTTACATTCCCTTATATTCGAAACTATCTTTTCTGACAAGTTTATTTCTGATGACATTAATGAAGACATAAATTCACATGGGAAGTACGTTTTGAGAAAAGCGGTTTGGAAAGTTATGTAAGCATATGCAGTACTATGGCTTTTGTTAAACGAGTACTCTGCAAATTTTTCCATTGTATCAAAGATATCCAGGGCAATCTTCTCAGGAATTTTATTTTTTTCAGTGCCATCCATAAATTTTTGTTTTTGCGCTAACATCTCCGACGCTTTCTTTTTACCCATTGCTCTTCTTAGCAAGTCAGCATCGCCAAGTGAAAAATTAGCTAAAATAGAGGCAGTTTGCATAATTTGTTCTTGATAAACAAAAAGACCATGAGTTTCCTTAAGAATTTCCTTTAGTTCAGGTGTTGGATAATTAACATTTCTTTTTCCATTTTTCCTTAAAATATAGTCATCCACCATCCCACTGTCTAAAGGTCCTGGTCTATAAAGTGCCAAGAGTGCTACAAGATCATCAAACTTGTCGGCTTTTAGATTCTGCAGAACGTCTTTCATTCCACTGGATTCAATCTGGAATATTCCTCGCGTTAATCCTGTTGAGAGTAAATCAAAAACCTTTTTATCATTTAAGTCCGCCCTTTTTAATTTTTCATCAATATCTATTGATTTTTTCCTAATAAATTCTTTACTTTTCTTAATTACTGTCAGAGTTTTTAGACCTAAAAAATCAAATTTAACGAAACCTAAGTCTTCAACTGCATTCATATCGTATTGGGTTACTGTCTCACCGCGCGAACCCTTATATAATGGAATCATTTTATCTAAAGATTCATCTGAAATTACTACACCAGCTGCATGAGTAGAAGAATGTCTTACAGAGTTTTCGAGTTTAACTCCTAATTTATATAGCTCCGCAAATTGTGGCGTTGAGTTTATAAGGGTTTTAAATTCTTTGATTTTTTTATAGCATTCATCAAGACTATAGACTTTACCGCGAAAAGAAGGTATTAGGTTTGTAATTTTGTTTACATCACCAAAATTGAATCCCAAGACTCTACCCACATCCTTAATCACTGCCTTTGATGACATGGTTCCGAAAGTACCTATTTGTGCAACTTTATCTTGGCCATACTTTTTTGTTACATATTTAATTACTTCATCTCTTCCTTCACCACAAAAATCTATATCAATATCAGGCATTGATATTCTTTCAGGATTGAGGAATCTTTCGAATATTAAACCATGTCGTATGGGATCAACTTCTGTTATATCTAAAAGATAGGCAATTAAACTTCCTGCCGCACTTCCTCTTCCAGGACCTACAGGGATATTCGATGACTTTGCAAATTTAATAAAATCTGACACGACAAGAAAGTAGCCCTCAAAGCCCATATTCTTAATAATATTCATTTCATGTTTTATTCTTTTTTTGTATTCGTTAATCTCCGAATTAGGTACAAGACCTTCTATAGCTTTCTTGTCCAAAGATTCTTCAATTAAAAATTCAAAGTTTTCATTGGATAAGATTTTACCGTTATCAATTTTAGGCAACCTGTAATCGCTTTGATTAAATTCTAGGTTACACCTTTCTGCAATTAGCAAAGAGTTCTCAAGCGATTCTTCGTAATTATCAACAGCTAGCATCATTTCATCTCTAGACTTGAGGTAGAATTCATTTCCGCTAAATCTAAATCTTTTCTCTTCTTTAACTAAAGAGTTGGTTTGTATGCAAAGTAAAGCATCATGTGAATCGAAGCAATCTTTTGTAAGGTAATGACAATCATTAGTAGCAACAACAGGTATACTTAGCTTTTTAGCGATATCTCTTAAAGTTGAATTAACTCTTATCTGTTCTTTTAGTAAAGTTCCTTGTATCTCAAGAAAATATCTGTCACCCAAGACATTCTTATACTCGCTAGCTATTTTAAGAGCCTCATCTTTTTTTCCTTTAAGAATATTGTGACAAACCTCACTATTTAAACACCCACTTAAAACTATTAAGCCCTCGCTTTTTTCGAATAGAAGTTCACGATCGATTCTTGGTTTTCTATAAAAGCCTTCAAGGTGACCCATTGAGACTAATGAGCAAAGATTCTCGTATCCCTTAAGGTTCATACATAAAACAGTTAAATGATGAGTTTTGTTATTTTCAGGAGTCTTTTTTGTTCTATCTTTGGTGATATATACTTCACATCCAATAATAGGCTTAACATTGTTTTTCTTTCCTAGTTTATAAAAGTCATACGCACCGAAGAGGTTCCCATGGTCTGTAAGTGCTACTGCAGACATTCCTTGCTTGGAAACTTCTTCAAACAATTCATCAAACTTAATTGCTCCGTCAAGCAATGAATATTGAGAATGGAGGTGTAAGTGTACAAAATCGTTTTTCATTAGGTTGTAAATAATTATAAACAATTAAATAATATTTGGACATAAAGTTGTTATATAATTGATAATTATTTTATTTGGTACAGAATAAAATTATATGTTTGAAAAAACTAAGGCTTTTTTTAAGTCGGTTAAAGAAAAATTATCTAAAACAAGTGATACTCTCACATCTTCGATTGTACAAGTTTTCAAGGCAAAGATTAAAATTGATGATAAAGTGTTAGACGATCTGAGAGAGTCCTTGATACTTGCTGACGTAAGTTATAATTCTTCGGAAAGAATAATCTCAAACTTTAAGAATAAAATGAAAGGTTATGAGACCGAGAAAGAGGTTAATAAAGAGCTCTACCTTGGTCTTCTTCAGAAAGAAATTCAACTGATGCTTACAATGGATGATTCAGAAATCAATATTAACTCAAAAGATATTTCAGTAATTATGGTAAGCGGAGTAAATGGTAGCGGAAAGACTACTACTATCGGTAAGCTTGCTAGTATTATATCTGAAGAAAAGAAGGTGATGATAGTCGCGGGAGATACTTTTCGTGCTGCTGCAATAGAGCAGCTAGAAGTTTGGTCTAAAAGGGTTAATGTTGATTTTTATTCTAGCGATGAGAAAGATCCAGGAAGTGTAGTTTTTTCATCTATAGCTAAGGCAAAAAGTATAGGTTCTGAAGTTGTGATAGTAGATACTGCAGGTAGGTTAGGAAACAATGAGGACCTTATGAATGAGTTATCAAAGATTCAAAAAGTAATAGAAAAACAAGGTGATGTAACTTTATCTGAAAATCTTTTGGTTCTGGACGGAACTTCAGGGCAGAATGCTTTATCTCAAATAGAAAAGTTTAAATCAAATATTGATATTACCGGGATAATTATTACCAAGCTGGACAGTACATCAAAAGCAGGCTTCGCAATATCAGCCTCGTATGATTATAATCTGCCAATAAAAATGATTGGCGTTGGTGAGAGGGTTGAAGATTTGATGCCATTTGATTCGGAAGGTTTTTCTAAAGCACTTTTAGGGTTGGATTAATTTATATGAAAGAAAAAGATTTAATGAAGAAGGCATTTATTCTTGCAAGAAAGGGGAGAGGTTTAACAGGCTTGAATCCAATGGTTGGAGCAATACTTTTAAAATCTGACAAGATTATTGGAAAAGGGTTCCATCAGAAATATGGTGGACCACATGCAGAAGTAAATGCAATAAATGATGCTGAATTGAAAGGGATAAGTGTAAAGGGCGCTACTTTGGTAACTACGTTGGAACCATGTTGCCATAGGAAAAAGAAGACTCCGCCATGTACAAATATTATAATAAACAAAGGTATCAAGAAGGTTTATTATGGTTCCATAGATATGAACCCTCAAGTCCAGGGTAGGGGGATAAAAAAGCTTAAAAGTAGTAATATTAAAACAGTCTTTGTTGATAGTCAGAAGAATAATGATCAACTTAATCGAGGATTCCTAAAGATAACACAAAAAAAACTCCCCTATGTAACTTTAAAAATCTGTATGACTTTGGACGGTATGATATTTAATAAGAAATCTTGTTCAAGTTCAATTGGCGACCTTAAACAATTAAAGGACTCAAATAATCTTCGTGCAAATTATGATTCAATATTAGTTGGCGTTGAAACTATAATAGCTGACAATCCTCAACTTACTTATAGAGGAACAGGAGATAAAAACTTATGGCAACCAAGGCCTATAGTCTTAGATTCTTCATTAAGAACCCCATTGGATAGCAAAATAATAAAGCTTAAGAATAATCCTATAATATTCACGAAACTAAGTGAGAATAGTAATAAATCTATCAAGCTCAGAAATCTTGGGTGTACAATTATTAAATTAAAGAATCTTGAACCTAAAACGGTTTTAAAAAGTCTTGTAAAGAACAATGTGCAAACTGTTCTTGTAGAAGGGGGAGGGTCAATTTTTTCTTCCTTCCTAAAATCTAACGTAGGTGACCAACTTATTCTATATTACTCATCTATTTTTATGGGAAACTCAGGGCTAAATATTGGACATAACTTAGATAGGCAATATAAATTAAAAAAAAATATCACCAAAATTAAAAAAATTGGAAATTCAACCATGATGGTCTTTGAATCATGAAGATAGGTGTTTTTGGTGGTTGTTTTAATCCAATTCATATTGGACATTTGTCATTAATAGAAGAAGTGTTAATTAGATTTAACTTGGAAAAAGTATTATTTATTCCAAATATGAACCCTTACTATAAGGAATATAAAACAGTAAGCTTTGATTTGATCTCAGAAATGATTAACTTAGCAATCGGGAAGAATTGGAATTATGAGATAAGCAGTTTGGAATCTAATTCTAATAAAGACCATGCTACATATAAAACTTTAAGAACACTTATTAATGAAAATACTAGTAATGAATTATATTTAATACTTGGTAGCGATCAGTTCCTACAGTTTTCTAATTGGAAGAACTCAGAAGAAATAAAAGATCAAATCAATCTGATAATAGCTATTAGAGATACTTACAACATAGACTTAGAAGATTTTACAGATAAAAATCTCTGCTATACTAAGGTTGATAGCAGAAATAGGACCCATGTCTTTAAGTCAATTAATAATAAAGAGTTGATTTTTTATGATTTAATTAAGAAGTTTGATATATCTTCATCTGTAATTCAGAAGATGTTATCTTTAGGTGAAGTAGGTGAGGTTAGAAGATTTCTTGCGCCAAAGGTATTGGATTTTATTTTAGAAAAAGGACTATATAGGTAGTGGATACAAAAGATCTTATAAAATATATATGCTCTTCTTTAGATAATAAAAAAGGAGAAGATGTTTTAGTGTTAGACATTCAATCATTGTCCTCTATTGCAGACTATTTTATTATTGCTAGTGCTAATTCTGAGCGGGCGGTTAAGTCGTTAGCTGAGAATCTAGTTAGAGAGGTAAAGAAGAAATTTAAATTAAAGGTAAAAATTGATGGACTTACAGATAACCGTTGGATTGTTATTGATATAGGCGATTTAATAGTACATATTTTTCATACCGAGACAAGAGAAAAATACGATTTAGAATCTTTATGGTATGAGGCTAAAAAAGTTTCAGGGATTTAAACTTTACTTCTTAGGCTTTCTAATAAAAGCAGGAATTTCAAAGTGTTCATCGTCTCCTAATGGGTGCAATTCATCAACTTTATCAGGCACTAAATCCTCATCTACTTCATTATTTGGAATATCAGCAATTTGATCATCAAGGTTTAAACTAATTTGATCTTTGTTCTCAGCTTCTTCAACTATTGGGGCAGTGATATCATTGGGTCTTGAGTTTCCATCAATGCCGGTGGCTATAACTGTTATTTTGACTTTATCCCCTAAAACTTCATTCACGACAAGACCAAAAATTAATTCTACGCTTGGATTAGCTTTAGATTTTATATGACTGCACGCTTCGTTGAGTTCGTCAATCGTAAAGTTGCTGGACGCTGAAACATTGATAAGTATTCCCGTAGCACCTTCAATCGAGATATCTTCGAGCAATGGACTTGTTATTGCATTTTCTGCAGCCTCTATAGCTCTCGAAGTCCCTTCGCCTTCACCTGTACCCATCAACGCCTTTCCACCGCTTTCTTTCATAATTTTTTTAACGTCAGCAAAGTCAACGTTAATAAATCCAGAGCCTACAATAATATCAGCAATACCTCTTACAGCATTCGTTAAGACATCGTCAGCTGCTCTAAAAGAATCTAAGATTCCTGAAATCTGTTGCACTTCATTTAATTTGTCATTAGGAATAACTATTAAGGAATCAACTTCTTTGGCAAGTTCTTGAATGCCAAAATCAGCCTGAGATATTCTTCTATTTGCTTCAAACGTGAAGGGCTTTGTTACTATTGCTACAGTTAGTGCCCCGGCATCCCTTGCTAGTTTGGCTACAACAGGAGATGCTCCTGTGCCTGTTCCTCCACCCATTCCTGCAGTTATAAAAACCATATCAGAACCCTGTAAAGCTTCTGTTATTTCGTTTTGATCTGCCTTGGCACACTCATTTCCAAGTTCTGGGTTACCACCTACACCTAGACCTTTTGCTATATTTTTTCCTATTTGAATTACTCGTTTTGCTTGTGACTTCTGTAAATCTTGAAAATCTGAGTTGACTGCAATAAACTCAACCCCTTCGATTTTATCATTAATCATACTGTTGACGGCATTTCCACCTGCACCACCAACCCCTATAACTTTAATTTTTGCTCCTAAATTATCAAAAAGATCTTCTTTAGGCGCCCCTGCAATTTCACCGGAAAATTCAAAAGTTGGCATATCGACTCCCTTACTAGTTACAATATGTAGTGTATCAATTAAAAATAACTACTATATTTAGTATTATATAATAAAATAATAGAAAAAGCACTATTTAGAAAAGATCAGCAAACCATGTTTTCATTGAACTGAAGACTTTTTTAAACACTTGAGCCTCACGAATTCTGATTTTAGAGCTTTTAGCAGCTTCCTGATTGTTTGATCCCCAGATTAACAGACCCACCCCAGTAGCGCATTCTGGCTTTGAAACAAGCTCTTCTAGGCCTGTAATTTGATTCGGAACTCCTAATCTGACAGGCATGTTGAGTATTTTTTGAGCTAAATAATCTGCACCCTTGATGGCCATTGACCCCCCAGTAATGACACAACCTGCTGGCAACATGTCATGATAACCAGACCTCATTATTTCTCTTCTTGCCATTGTAAAAATTTCTTCAAGTCTTGGTTCAACAATATTGGCAAGCTCCATCTGACTAATTTTTTTCCTACCTGTGCCAGCAATTTTATCAATTTTAATTTCATCATCACCATCAACAAGATCAGCAGAAGCAATTCCATATCTTTCTTTAATTTCTTTTGCGACTTGCTTAGAGGCACCTAAACCAAATGAGATATCGTTATCTAAGAAGTCTCCCCCAATAGTTATATTGCTAGTATATTTAATGGCTCCATCTGAGAAGACGGCTATATCTGTTGTACCTCCACCACAATCTAGAAGAACAACACCAACATCTCTTTCGTCAGGAGTCAAAACTGCTTCACTTGATGCAATTTGTTCAAGAACTAAAGACTGAACATCAACACCAGAATTATGAACACATTTTACAAGATTTTTAGCTTGTGTAACTTGAGCGGTAACCATGTGGATTTTAGCTTCTAGCTTCACACCGTAAAGCCCAACAGGATCTTTGATTTTTCTTTCACCATCAACTATGAATTCTTGAGGCATTACGTGTATAACTTCTCTATCTGCTGGTTGTGCGCCCGCTGTTGCCGATTCAATAACTCTGTCTAGGTCTCTCTTTGTAACTTCTCTATTTCTAAGTGTTATCATCCCGTGACCATTAAGACTTCTGATGTGACCACCAGCAATTCCTACAATCACACTTGTGATTTCTGTGCCTGCCATTTTCTCAGCGTCTTCAATAGCCTGTCTGATTGAATCAACTGTAGCGTCAATATTAAGCACTATCCCTCTTTGTAAACCTTTAGAAGGGTAAGAGCTAACTCCAATAATTTCTACATCGCCAGGGGCTCTGACTTCAGCTACTAAACATAAGATTTTTGTTGTTCCAATATCAAGTCCAACAATTACATTACTATCTGCCATTTATGCCATTATAATCCTAAAGATTATAATTTACAACACCCTTCTTAATATTACTTATATCAATATATGATTCCTTCATTTCTTTTCTTTTTCCATCTTCTAATATTAACGTTAAATTACTTATTTTTTTCCTAATTTTCCCTTTACCTAAATATATCTCTGTGCCATCTGACATGAATACTGTAGCACCTATGATTTCATCCAATAAAATTTCCGAAATATCATCAGGTCTTAAAATTTGATCCTCTATTAGTAGCTTGAACAAAGAAACACCCTCCTTGATATTCGTTTCTGATTTTACGGAAAGTATTGGATAGCTTATAGTTAGATATTCCCCTATGTTCCTTATTAAATTTGAATCTTCATCAACATATCCTGAAATGTTACCTACGTTGGCAAACATTAAAATTCTTTTTTCCTCAACTATTATCTTAACTTCTGTTAGTGAAAGTTGTTTGAATGAAACTTTGTTGATTAACTTAATATTTAAGATTCTATCTCTAGAAGATTCTTTATTATGAAATGCAAGCAATTTTCCACTTAGCTCAGAAGTTTTTTTTATTTCATCTACGGATACGATAGCATTCCCTTCAACTGTTATTTCTTTTACAAAACAAAAGATTGGGAAATAAAGAAATAGAACAACGACAGATAATAAAAGCACTAATATTTTCTTCATCATTCGTTTATTATCTTTACCTCAGTAGATAAAAGTATCCCCTCTTTTGTTTTAGCGATTTCCTGTATTTCTTCAATTAATCCTTTGATATCTTCAATTTTTGCATTACCGGTATTAATTATATAGTTTGCATGAAGTTCTGAAACTTTTGCACCTCCAATAGATAATCCCTTAAGCCCTAAGTCTTCAATTATTTTTCCTGCTTTAGCATTGTCCATATTCATAAAAACACTTCCAGCGCTAGGGTATTTAACTGGCTGTGTACCATTTCTATGTTTAATATATTTTTTTATATTTCGTCTAGATTCGTCTGTATCTCCAACGGTTAATTTAAACTTGGCTTTGGTGACAATGTCTTTTCTTCTGATAGAGCTATGTCTATAGCCAAAAGTTAGCGCATTTTTTTGTACTTCTATTTCCTTATTATTCTTAAGAAAAAAAACTGATTCTAGAGATTCCGATATAGTTCCTCCATTAGCCCCAGCATTTGTAATAAGAGCTCCTCCAATTGTTCCAGGTATTCCAGTAGAAAATTCAAAACCAACAAAACCTTTTTTTAGAGAGGTGTTTAAAACTAGATTTAAAGAAGCGCCAGATTCAACAACAATCCTTCCTTCACCTAAGAATTTAATTCTATTTAATTTTTTTGTGCTTATAATGATTGTTTCTGAAAGTTTAACGAAGAGGCAATTTGACCCATTCCCTGACAAATAAAATTTGATTTTTCTTTCTTTTGCTTCTTTTATAACATTGATAAATTCACCTAAGTTTTTCGGGTAAACAATTAATGGTGCCACAGCTCCTACTCGCCATGAAGCATATTGACTCATATCATAGTTGGAGAAATGTTTAATATTCCTTTCAATAAGAAAGTCCTCAAACAAGTTAAATTTTCTTTTTGAGCTTAATGCCGACGTCACGAATATCACCTGCCCCCATAGTAATAATAGTATATTTCTTGTATTTAAGTTTAGATACAATCTTATTTATAAGTTGATTATTATTTGCAAAAAATTTAACTCGTGGGTTTTTTTTCTTTATTTTATTAAATAACTTATTTGTATCAATATTATTTTCTTCAAACGCGGAATATATATCTACTAAGTATAAGTTCTTCCAACTTGATAGCTCTTCAACAAAGTCTTTCATAAGAATTTTTGTTCTTGAAAATCTATGCGGTTGAAATACCAGTATTACCTCATCTTTGAAAAAATTTTTATTAATGTTTTCTCTAATAGCTTTAATTGCAGTTGGATGATGGGCATAATCATCAATTATCCTGACTTCCCTGTTGTTCATAATTGTTTCAAATCTTCTTGCGGGTGCCTTGCATTTTAGACTATTTTCTTGAATTTTATTAAAAGGTATTTGTAGCTCACGTGCTAGTATTGAGCTAGCTGCTAAATTGTAAGCATTATAGTCACCATATAGCCTGGATGATACAACTCCAATCTCTTTCTGTCTTTTATATAACTTAATAGTCGAGAACTTATTTTTTAATATTTCAAAAGAATAGTCATTTTTATTATTCAAACCCTGACCAAATTTTATGATTTTTTTAGATACAAATGTTTTTAATAATTTCGCAAGAATTGGTGAGTCGTTATTTGCTATACATTTAATTCTAGTGTTAGAAATAAATTTCTTGAATGCAGAAATTAATCTTTTTTCTGTTCCATAAAAATCTAAATGATCATTGTCAATATTTGTTATAACAGATATTTGAGAATTGATTTTATTGAAGCTATTGTCACTTTCATCCCCCTCGATTAAACAGAATTTAGAATTACCCAAGTAGAAGTTTGACTTCAAGGTTTTATCTTCGGCACCAATGAAAGCTGTAAGATCTATATTTGAGTTCCTAATAATACAATGTGAAATTGATGAGGTTGTACTTTTCCCGTGACAGCCTGTTATAGTAATGTTCTTTAATCTATCAGTAAACAAGCCTAGCGCTTCACCTCGAGTTAAAAGACTAACTCCTTTTTTGTTAGCGCTAAGAAGTTCAGGATTGTTCTTTTTTATCGCTGAAGAGTAAACAACTAAATCAGGGCTTTTGATATTTTCAGCTGTATGAATGTGATTAATTTTACAACCCAATCTTTTTAGCTTCCTAATTATAGGATCCCTTCCTATGTCAGAACCTGATACTTCGACTTTCTTGGAGCGAAGGAATAAGGCTAAGGAGCTCATTCCAATTCCCCCTATCCCGACAAAGTGAACATTTTTAATCCTTTTCTTATCTGACATCTTCTAAGATACCTTCAATTATATTTTCAGCCGAATCTGAATTGCGTACTTCAGCATTTTTTCTCATGGCTTTTAGTATAGTGTCTCTAATGGTTTGGTTATATAAAAGATTATGTATTTTATTTAAAAATACATCTGACAATTCTTTTTCTACAGACATGAGACCAAGCTCATTACTTGAAACCTCTTCAGCATTTAAGAATTGATGATCACCCGACGAGTTCTTAATTGGAACATATATTGATGGAAGATTAAAATGCAAGCTTTCAGATATGGTACTGGCACCAGCTCTAGATATTAATATCTTTGATCTTTGATAATATACTTCAATATTATTAATAAATTCATAAACCTGAAATTCAAAGAAAGGAAATTCTTTTTTGATATCTAAATAAAATTTTTCTATTACAACTTTGTTTCCTGAGCCACATTGATGAACAACTTTAAATTTATAAATTCTACCCTGGGATTTCTTAATTTTTTCTATCAAGCTATACATAGAATCAGTGATTTTATTATTTAATACTTTAGAACCTTGGCTACCACCAAGTATTAAAATATCTATATCTTTATCAACTTCATTGTTAATTCTTAATTTTCGTATGGGAAAACCAGACTTAACACACTTTTTTTCTCCAAAGTGTTTTTTAGATTCTTCAAAATTAATAAATATCTTTTTACAAAATAAGGCAATAATTTTATTGGATAACCCAGGAACAGAGTTTCCTTCTACTATATAAATTCTTTTCTTTAGAATAAGCCCACTAAGTGCAACTGGCAATGAAACAAATCCGCCAGTTCCTATTATTATATCAGGTGCAAAATTAACTATGATTTTCATTGATTGTATTATAGAAACAAGAAGCGAATATAACGATTTAATCTTATAGGATAAGGATTTTCCAATAAAACCAACAGAATTAATTTTGTATATTGTATTATCGTTTCTCAGATTTGGGATTGTTATCTTATTATTTAAGCTATTAACAAAGCGAACATCAAACCCTTTATCTAATTCTTCTATTGCTTCCAACAGTGATATTGCAGGAAAAATATGGCCACCAGTGCCACCAGCCATAATAAGAATTTTT
>ENA-OREN01001331-OREN01001331.1-marine-metagenome-genome-assembly--contig:-NODE-1331-length-29424-cov-12.240468_pt1 | contig 29424 bp, 26 predicted proteins | sample MGYA00248624_ERZ508555 | MGnify/ENA primary metagenome ERZ508555 (study PRJEB26222, sample SAMN06267773) | marine metagenome | isolation source: Saanich Inlet, British Columbia, Canada | place...
TGACAGAAATTCCCCAATGGGAGTTCTAATGGGTTGCTGTTGATATCCATGTCATTTCCCCATGAAAACAGTCCTGATTCAACCCTTTCAATATTGTTTGGTGTTCCTGGCTTAATGTCATATTTCTTTCCAGCAGCAGCAACAATGTCCCATAGCTTTTCACCTTGTGATCCTTCACGAAGATAAAGCTCAAAGCCTCCCTGCTTGCTCCAGCCTGACCTTTGAACAATAAGAGGAATGCCTTCAAGTTCACACTCTCTAAAAAAGAAGTACTTAACATCCTTAACCCAGTCACCAAACAAATCAGTCATCAAAGGCAAATGATTGGGGCCTTGAATTGCTAAAGGGGAAACATCTGGTTCGCAGATATTAACGTCCCAACCGAGTCCACAGGCAAGACCGCGAGTCCAAAGAAGTACATCACTATCAGCAATGGATAGCCAAAAATGACTCTCGCCCAGCCTCAAAATGATAGGGTCATTTATGATTCCACCATTTTCATCTGTAATAAGGGCATATTTCCCTTGCCCGATCTTTAGCTTTGAAAGATCTCTTGATGTAATATATTCGACAAATTTGTAAGCATCATTTCCGGTAATCTCAACTTGGCGTTCAGCGGCAACATCCCACATAGTGACGTTATTCATCAAATTCCAGTAATCGGCCTCTGCCCCCTCATACGAGGTAGGCATAATCATGTGATTATAAATTGTAAAGGTTTTAGCTCCAGCTTTTAGAGTAGACTCATAATAAGGCGACTTTCTTAGACGATCTGAAAGCGTAAAGTTGACATGTCCTTCCATTTATAAACTCCAATAAAATTGAATTGAACGCGTAAAACCAGTTCAAGGATAAAAAATTCGTATTTTATACCTATTTTTTTAGAATTTCCATTTATAAATTGGCTGACGAAATACCACTTGATTTAAGCCATTTATTAAATTTTTCTTGTATTCCTATCAGTGCAGCATTATTTTTAGCCTCAAAGCGTAAAACTAAGCAAGGGGTAGTATTAGAGGGCCTAACGAGACCCCAGCAGTCGTCAAAGTCAACTCTTACACCATCGATAGTGTTAATATTTGCACCAGGAAAATCTATATTTTTTGATAAAGAATCCATTGCTTCAAACTGTTGACCATGTTTGTCAAAGTTAATATTAATTTCAGGAGTACTTAAATTAACAGGTAACTCATCAAATAACTCAGAGCAAGTCTTATTACTTTTAGAGACAATTTCTAATAGCCTTGCTGCAGTGTATAGTGCGTCATCAAATCCGAACCAACGCTCTTTAAAGAATATATGACCTGACATTTCTCCAGCAAGTGCAGCATTCGTTTCTTTTAATTTTTTCTTAATAAAACTATGACCAGTTCTAGACATAATAGGTTCTCCACCATTATCGGAAATTACTTTAGGCAAAAGTGAAGTACATTTGACGTCAAAGATAATTTTCGCTCCTTTGTTTCGTGATAGTACATCTTTAGCATAGAGCATCATTTGCTGATCAGCCCAAACAATTTTGCCTTTGTTATCAATGAGCCCCAGCCTATCTCCATCGCCATCAAAGGCCAGACCAAGATCAGCTTTGGTTTCAATAACCTCCTGAATTAAATCTTCTAAATTTTTTGGTTTTGAGGGGTCGGGGTGATGGTTTGGAAACCTTCCATCAACCAAGCAAAAAAGTTTTGAGAGTTTTACGCCGAGAGCTTCGAATAATTGAGGCGCTATATTTCCAGCAACACCATTTCCACAATCAATGACAACATTTAGTTCTTTTTCAAGATTAATATCTGACTTGATTGTGTCTATATAGTCTTGATCGATATTGATAGAGGTTGAAGTACCCGATCCAGTTTTAAAATCATTTTCTAAAATTCTTGTATAAAGTGACTGTATTTTTTCAGCTGAGAGTGTCTCTCCAGCAACCATAATTTTTAAACCATTATATTCAGCTGGGTTGTGAGAGCCGGTAATCATAACGCCAGATGACGCAGCTTTAGTGCATGTTGCAAAATAGACGACTGGAGAGGGCACCATCCCAATATTAACAACGTGACAACCGCTTTCAATGAGTCCAGAAATAAGAGCTTCAGAAAGTTCTGGACCCGTTAATCTCCCATCCCTTCCAACGACAACACCTCTTTCGCCTTTATCAATTGATTCACTTCCAACAGCTCTTCCAATTAATTTAACAATTTCAGGTGTTAATTCAGTTTCTACAATACCTCTAATGTCATATGCTTTAAAAATTGAGCTAGGAATGTTCATGCAAGATGATAATAAAATAAAGAATAGCGTATTTTATCAAACATTTAATATCTCTTCTGAAGGTTAAAAAATATAACATTACCAGTTATGTTTAATTGTTTTTTTAAGGGATAATAAAACTCCTAAATTTCAAAAAAAGATAACTTATGTCTGAAAAGGATATTGATCCGCAAGAAACCATTGAATGGCTAGAGGCTTTTAGGTCTGTTGCAAGATTTGAGGGCCAAGATCGAGCTAAGTATATTCTTCAAAAACTAATGGATATGGCCCATGAAGATGGAATGGATCTTCCAGACGGAGTCAATACTGCCTACTTAAACTCAATTCCAGTCGAAAAAGAAAGTGAATTGGTCGTCAAGCATGAGATCGAGCACAAAATCAAATCCATCATTCGATGGAATGCAATGATCATGGTTGTTAAAGCAAACCAAGTTTCATCTGAGCTTGGTGGACATATTGCCTCATTTGCTTCTAGTGCGACCTTGTATGAAGTTGGATTTAATCACTTTTATCGAGGTAATGATTTAGACCAAGGTGCAGACCTTATATTTTTCCAGGGCCATATTGCCCCTGGAATTTACTCAAGAGCTTTTCTTGAGGGCAGAATTTCTGAGAAACAGATGTTAAATTTTAGGCAAGAGGCCAACAAAGAAGGCTTGTCCTCTTATCCTCACCCTTGGCTCATGCCTGATTTCTGGCAGTTTCCTACTGTCTCAATGGGGTTGGGACCAATTATGTCAATATATCAAGCCCGTTTTATGAAATACCTACAGCACCGAGATATAGTACAAACCGACAAGAGAACTGTATGGGCTTATCTGGGAGATGGTGAAACTGATGAGCCAGAGTCACTTGGAGCAATTTCTTTGGCTGGAAGAGAGAAGCTTGATAACCTCATTTTTGTTATTAACTGCAACCTACAAAGACTAGATGGGCCTGTAAGAGGAAACGGTAAGATTATTCAAGAACTTGAGGGAATGTTTAGAGGTGCTGGCTGGAATGTCATTAAAGTTATTTGGGGTAGAGGTTGGGATAAACTTCTTGCAAATGATACGTCCGGGCATCTTAAACAAAGAATGGAAGAAGTGGTTGATGGAGAATATCAGGCTTACAAGGCAAAAGATGGTGCATATGTGCGCAAACATTTTTTTGGAAAGTATCCAGAAACTCTCAAGCTCGTTGAACATATGTCAGACGAGGATATTTTTGGACTTACTCGAGGAGGGCATGATCCAAATAAGGTCTATCAGGCTTATAAGGCTGCTAAAGAACATAAAGGTCAGCCAACCGTTATATTGGCTAAAACTGTCAAAGGCTACGGTATGGGTGAAGCTGGAGAGGGTAAAAACACAACTCATAGTCAAAAGAAACTGGGTGTTGATGCGCTGGTTCGTGTTGCAGAGCGATTTGATATTCCAGTTTCTCAAAAGGATGCAGAAGAACTCAATTTTTATAAACCTGATGAAGATAGTGAGGAGCTTACTTATTTAAGATCCAGAAGAGAGGCTTTGGGTGGTTATTTACCAACTAGAAGTTTTGAGCTAGAGTCTTTCGATATCCCTAAATTAGATATATTTGATTCACTCCTTAAGTCTACTGAAGGAAAAGAAATGTCAAGCACTATGGCATTTGTTCGCTTTTTGTCTTTACTCATTAGAGACAAGGAAATTGGTCCAAGAGTGGTACCTATTGTGCCTGATGAGGCCAGAACTTTTGGTATGGAGGGATTATTCAGACAAATGGGCATTTACTCTTCATCTGGCCAACTTTATGAGCCCGAAGACTCAGATAAGGTAATGTGGTACAAGGAAGATATTAAGGGTCAAGTACTACAGGAAGGAATCAACGAAGCAGGAGCAATATCGGACTGGATTGCTGCTGCAACAGCTTATGCATCTCACAACGTCACAATGATTCCATTCTATATTTATTATTCTAAGTTTGGCTTTCAAAGAGTCGGAGACCTTGCTTGGGCAGCGGGAGACATGCAAGCGAAAGGCTTTTTGATGGGAGGAACAGCTGGAAGGACAACTCTTGCAGGTGAAGGACTCCAACATCAAGATGGTGATTCTTTGATTGTAGCCAATACAATCCCAAACTGTATTTCATATGATCCAACTTATGCCTATGAACTTGCAGTTATTCTCAGGGATGGAATGCACCGCATGTATGAAAAGATGGAAAACATCTTCTATTACATCACCTTGATGAATGAAAACTATACTCATCCTGAGATGCCTAAAGGAGCTGAAGAGGGAATTATTAAGGGGATTTATCCATTAAAAACTGTAGGTAAGTCTAAAATCGAAGTTCAGTTATTAGGCAGTGGTACTATTCTTAGAGAAGTTGAAAAAGCAGCTGACATACTTGAAAAAGATTGGGGAGTTATGTCTCATGTCTGGAGTGTTACAAGTTTTAATGAAGTTACAAGAGAGGCTCAACGCATAGATCGAGACAACCTTTATAACACCAATAAGAAGCATAAAATTCCTTATATTACTCAATGCTTAAGCGGCTCTGAAGGTCCGGTAATAGCTGCTACAGATTACATGCGAAACTATCCAGAACAGATCCGAAAATACATACCTTCACGATATGAGGTTCTGGGTACTGATGGATTTGGAAGATCAGATTCAAGAAAAGAGCTTAGATATTTCTTTGAGGTCAATGCTAATTACATTGTTTTTGTTACACTTAAGGCGCTTGTAGACGATGGATTACTTGATGCTAAAACGCTTAAAACTGCAATTAAGAAGCTCAATATTGATATAGATAAATCAAATCCAATGCATTCTTAAGGTTTAATGAATACAGCACAATGCCTCGAAAAAATTCGATTAGAATCAGAAATATGCTTTTCTGATTTTATTGAATTAATAGACAATGAATATTGGTTTATAAATATTGCATTTGAGAATGGCACAATCATTAATACAGTGAATGAAAACCAAGGCTCAGCAAAAGTGTTTTGTTTTGGCCACATGCATTCACTTTCTAAACAGGAAACGCTCAAATGCTTTGGAGAGCATTACAGATCAGTAATAGAATCTCCAGAGGAAACAAAATCACATTTAAATATCAGAAGTTTTATTGAAAACGGTTGGGAAGGATTGTTTATTGATTTTAAAGCACTAACAATCAAGAATTAATTGTCATGGACCAGTCAATTTCATTAGAGCAGAGTAAAGCCTATGATAAAGGTGTTTATGCAACTTTTCTTGGTGCTTTTCTTGTACTATTTCAGATTGGAATATATTTCGTATATATTCCTTGGAATGCTGAAAGACTGCAAATTACGGAAGCTGAAATTGGAATTGGCCTGTTTGCTTTTGGAATTTTAAATTTAATTGGTAATCAAATTTCAGGACGCCTTATTGTTCCAAAAATCGGAACTAAAAACTCAATTGTAATTGGTCTGTTAGGGATTGCATATTGCCCTCTACTTCTGATACTCTCTCCAAGTTATTATTGGTTTTTAATCGCGTTTATGCCATTTGGGTTTTTTGTAGGGCTTTTTAGTCCATCATCACAATCTCAGATCTCAATGATTGAAAGTAAGACTTCCAGAATACTAACGCCACTTTATCATGCAGCTTTTAGTTTTGGCTCTCTAATGGGTGCTTTAAGTGCATTTTTTACTATTAGGTATATAGATAATCCAATATTAATTTTTTCAGTTACGGGTACCTTTTTGGTAATTGGAGCAGCTTTGATTTACAAATTTGGACTTAATAAATCATTTGAAAGTCTCGAGAAAACACCAAAATTTAAACTACCCAAAAAAGCAATATTGGTTTTTGGAATTTTAATGATGCTTAATTATGCCACAATGGGAATTATTTTAGATTGGTCTGCCTTATGGTTAACAAAGGATTTACTGGTTCCTTTGTACCTTGGAGGCGCAGTAATTTTCGCATTTAATATTGGTGAAATAACTGCCAGATTAATTGCCTCAAAAATGATTAATAAGGCCAGTGAAAAGCTTGTTGGCGGATATCTTAGTATCGCTGCTGGAGTAATATTGTTTACTTCAATATTGACTTCTAATTTCTATTTTATCGTTTTTGGAATGCTGCTCTTTGGATTTGGAACAGCTAATTTTATAGCTATTATATTTAGATTATCAATTCGTATTACAGATGAACCGATCGGCTTAACTGTTGCTAACCTGATTACCCTTGGATTTGCTGGTTTCATTTTTGGTCCTGCTTTGGTTGGTTATTTAGCAGAATTCTTAAGCCTTACATTCAATATGTATCTGTTAAGTGTTGTTTGGGGACTAAATGGTGTAGCTCTTTTAATAATGATGAAGCGTGTAAGTCCTAGCAATTAGTAGTGTGGCGGCTTATCATCATTCGTTTGACTAGTATAAGAAGTTGTATCAGAGTTACTTAGTAACTTTTCATTGGTTTCCTTAAGTTTGGTGTTTAGTTGCTCAATCTTCTCTCCTTGGCGAAATACCACCATATTCAGATCATCGATCATATTCTGGAGATATGCAATTTTTTCTTCAAGTGACACTAGTTTTTCATTTGACATAGTTCAATCCTAGATAAAAAAGCCACCTTGCGGTGGCTTTTATCTTTACTTCTCTATAAGAACTTTTCTAGAAAGTTTGATTCTTCCTCTGTCTATTCCAAGGACCTTTACTTCAATTTCTTCACCCTCTTTGAGATAGTCTTCAACTTTCTCAACTCTCTCATGGGCAATTTCGGAAACATGTAGAAGGCCATCTTGATTAGGCATAATTGTCACAAACGCACCAAATTCAACTATCTTAGCGACCTTGCCCATATAAATCTTATTGACTTCAGGAACAGCTGTAACATCTTTAACCATTTGAACAGCTTTTTCGAAGCTTTCAGAGTCATTAGCAAAAACATTGACATTGCCATCGTCATCAACATCAACACTTGCACCAGATTGTGCAACAATTCCTCGAATAGTTTCACCGCCTTTGCCAATAACATCTCTGATCTTATCAGTAGGTATTTTAATTACTTTAGTTTTAGGCGCATTCTTTGAGGCTGTATTAGGCTCTGATATAACTTGATTCATCTGACCAAGAATATTAAGTCTTGCATCTTTGGCTTGCTTAAGGGCAATAGACATGATGTCTTCAGTGATGCCATCTATCTTGATATCCATTTGAAGGGCATTAATACCTTTTGTAGTTCCTGCAACTTTAAAGTCCATATCACCCAGATGATCCTCATCACCTAAGATATCTGTTAGAACTGTAAAACGCTCATCATCCTTCACCAAACCCATTGCAATACCAGCAACTGGAGCTTTTAGAGGGACACCTGCATCCATTAAGGATAGTGATGAGCCACAAACACTTGCCATAGAGCTAGATCCATTTGATTCTGTGATTTCTGATACAACACGGATAGTGTAAGGAAATTCTTCTAAATTTGGAAGACAAGCTGAGATACCTCTTCGTGCTAACCTGCCATGACCAACTTCTCGTCTCTTAACGCCCATAACTCTTCCTGTTTCTCCAACACAGTATGGAGGGAAGTTGTAATGAAGCATGAAATGATCTTCAATTCGATCGTTCGATTCCAGTTTTTCAATTAACTGTGCATCTCTCTTAGAGCCTAATGTGGTGACAACTAAAGCCTGCGTTTCACCTCTTGTGAACAGTGCAGAGCCGTGAGTATTTTCAAGAACACCAGTTTCAATTGCAAGCTCCCTGACAGTTGAGTTATCACGACCATCAATCCTTGGTTCACCAGCTAAAATACGCTCTCTGACAGTTGATTTTTCAATTTTTTTAATATAGTTTTTAACTTCGTCTTCGCTTGTTGATTCGTCATCATTGACAAACTCTTCTAATGCAGCATCTTTCACTTCGCCCATTTTTTCATAACGTTCCATCTTATCGACTGTTTGATAGGCTTCAGAAATTTGGCTTTCGAATTTAGATTTAATTGCTGTTAAAAGAGTTTCATTGTCTGCTGGAGCTACCCACTCACGAGGAGCAATACCAACTTCTTGGGCAAATTCAGCAACGTTATCAATGACTACTTGAAATTGCTCATGAGCATACATAACAGCTCCAAGCATAACTTCTTCAGTTAGTTCGCTTGCTTCTGACTCAACCATTAATACTGCATCCTTTGTTCCTGCTACAACCATATCCAATTCAGATGTTTCTAGTTCTGAATAAGTTGGGTTAACAATATAACTTCCATCTTTAAAGCCAACGCGCGCAGCTCCAATTGGACCTTTAAAAGGTACACCAGAAATAGCAAGTGCAGCAGAAGTTCCTAGCATTGCTAAAATATCTGGATCAACATTCTTGTTAGCAGAGATAACTTGAATCATTACCTGTACTTCGTTCATGTATCCGTTTGGAAATAGCGGACGGATAGGGCGATCAATTAGTCTAGAGGTGAGTGTTTCTTTTTCGCTAGGTCTTCCTTCTCTTTTAAGAAATCCGCCTGGAATTTTTCCAGCAGCGTATGTTTTTTCAATGTAGTCTACTGATAAAGGGAAGAATGATTGACCTTGCTTTGCTTCTTTTGCACCAACAACACTTACAAGTACTTGTGTGTCATCCATGCTTGCTAAGACAGCGCCATGAGCTTGTCTTGCAACTCTGCCAGTCTCGAATGTAATTTGACTATTGCCAAATGTAAAACTTTTTTGAACTATATTCATGTCCATTGTGTTACTCCAATAAAATAAAAAATGTTTTATGGTTTAACGCAATAAGCTTTATATAAAACATACCTTGCAGGTATGCTTGAGATAAAACTTACCTAAATCCATAAAACAGTTGAATTATCCCCTAATTTTTTTCCTCAAATAAACTAATTTATTAGTAGTTAGAATGCCTTATGAAGCCATAAATTAGAATATTTTTCTTAATTATTAGGGCGTGTTTCTTCTAAAAGTGATAACGCAGAAAACTGAATAGCAAGAGGTTTGTTTATTGCGGTAACTTTAATTCTTCTTGTATTGCAAAAATCAATGATCAAATCATCATGAATATCATTTATTTGCAAAGTATTTCCATTTAAAAATACAACTAGCACTTTATCTATAAATTGATATGCAATTCGACTTAAAGGATGAAGACTGTAAGTCACAGAATCTTTAATAATCAAAGGACTATTAAACGCAACTACATCATTTAATTTTTCCTCATCTAGTGGGTCAAGTTTTGTCACAAAACATCCAAAAAAAGTATCAGATAACTTACTATTTTTTGTCAATTTAATTAATTTTTCAATAGCTGAATTTGGTATTTCAGCGGAGCCTTGCTGATCTAACCACAAGGGGTCTTTATAATAGGAATTATTATCATCATCCCTAATGAGCTCAAGTGACTCAAGCATTTCATTAGCTGAATAGGATCTATAACCAATTGAGAGTGTGATACATTCATTGTCTGTACTTTCTCCATGGTGAGCTATTCCTGGAGGAATGTAAACTATATCTCCAGGTTCAGCCACCCATGTCGTTTCTATTTCAAAGTTTTTCATGATACGAAGTGGGCTACTTGGAACATAATTACTGGGATTACAATCAATCGAACTTATTTGCCACTTTCTTTTTCCATGCCCTTGAAGCAAAAAAACATCATAATGATCATAATGGGGACCTACACTTCCACCTAGTGATGCAAATGAAATCATTACGTCATCAAAACGCCATCTAGGAATAAAGTTGAATTCATCTATTAGTTCATAGATTTCTTGAACGTGTTTATCTACACCCTGGACTAATAATGTCCATTCATTATTGGGGGTATTTTTAAAAGATTTGTCATTAAATGGGCCATTCTCTAGTGTCCACAAATTATTTTTAACTGAGCCCTTAATGATCCTCGATTCAAATTCATCTTCACAAGACAATCCGGCAAGCTCATTTGGAGATAATGGAGAAATGAAACCGGGTATTGCACTCTTAATAAATAATGGTTTTTTTTGCCAGTACTCTCTTAAGAATTCTTCTTTTGAAATGTCACCAAAATGAATCATTTTATTTCTAATTTTTTTTATTTAATTATCTATTAACATATAGTCTTTATAGAATATTATTCTAAAGTTTTCATAAATATTTTTATCATACATTTATTACTTGCATGTTAATTCAAAAAGAAAATATATTAGCCTCAATTATTGACTTGCAAAAGCATCCTATTAATGAAGATTATTTCAGGGAAAAATGTAAAGCAGAATTAGATAAAAGCGGCGTTCTTGTTCTAGATAATTTCCTTTTTAAGAGTTCTATTAAAAGCATTCTTGCTGAAGCCAAAGCTCAAGAGAATTTAGCTTATTACTGTGTCAATGAGCATAATGTCTACCTTGAGCCATTCGACAATAATCTCAGTAAATCCCATCCACGAAACAAAACAGTAAGCAGTTCAAAGGGCTGCATAACGGATGATCAGGTCCCTAAAAAATCTTCCTTAAGGGCTCTTTATAATGAGCCAACATTCAAGGGCTTTTTGTGTGCTGTACTCGGCGAAACAGTCCTATATAAGTACAATGATAATTTATCTTCAATCAATATTCACTATGCTAAAGAAGGGCAAGAGCTTGGGTGGCATTTTGACAACTCTTCATTTGCAATCACTCTATTGATACAAAAGCCTAAAGCTGGAGGTCAATTTGAATATATAAGACAGTTTAGAAATTCTGATATTGATGACAATAACTATCACGGAGTCTTAGATTTGCTAAATGGTAATTGTACCCCTGACAAATTATCTATGGAGAATGGAACCCTTGTTTTATTTAGAGGGAAGGATGCTATTCACCGTGTCACCCCTACAATTGGAAATAGAACGCGAATATTATCTGTTTTAGCTTACAATTCTAGGCCTGATGTAAGTCTATCAGAGTCAGCAAGAATGACTTTTTTTGGAAAGCTTAATTGATTTATGAAAAAAAATACTAAAGGATTAAAGCTTTACGACTCTCTAGACCTCACAGAGAGTGAGAATAAGGAAAAGTTATTAGATGTCTACCAAAAGTGGGCCTCGCTGTATGACAAAGATAATGACGACGAATTGGGGACAGTATCTCAGCCTAACTCTGTTCAAATTTTTGAAAGATATGTGAAAGATAAAACCACATACATAATCGATGTTGGCTGTGGAACAGGCTTGGTAGGGCTTCAACTCAATAAACTTGGTTATAAAAACTTTGATGGTGTAGACATCTCCCAAGAAATGATTGATATTGCGATTGATAGAGGCTATGGATCTTTATTGCTTGGAAACCTTAATGAGACACTTCCTGTCGAGAGTAATAAATATGAAGCGGCACTATGTGTTGGAGTTTTTACTCATGGTCACGTTGGTCCAAATCGGCTCAAGGAGCTTGCAAGAATTGTCAAACCTGGCGGAGTAGTATGTTTTACAGTGAATGAAGATGTTTATGCATCCTTTGGCTTTGATGATGCGATTAAGTCGTTAGAATTAACTGGGATATGGAAGGTCTTAGAACTAAGTAAGAAGGACTATATGACAAAAAAAAATGTAAAAGGCTTATACTGTATTGCTGAAGTAATCTAAGTGCCACTCATTAAATCATTAAAATGATTTTTTTTAAAAACTTATATAAATATGAAGAAGACATTTCAATTAATTCATCCTAAAATAAAACCGGCTAGACTTATTGAAGCGGTCAGGCGTGATGTAAAAAAATATATTAAAAGAGAAAAGAGAAAGTCATTACCTGAAGAAGCAGATTATTGGGATTTTGACTGCAAGTATGGCCCAACAGAAGCTAAAGCCGAAATCATTTTAATCTCAGAGATTAGTAAATGTATTTCGGAGGCAGAGGCTGAAAATCTAAAATCATTTTATTTAGAGATTCTTGCTAAACCCGGATACAAGAAAGCCCCATAAAAATTTAGATAGGCAGTTAAAGGGCAATAGAATTTCCTACTGATGATAGTTTGGCGCTTCTTTAGTAATTGACACATCATGTACATGAGATTCAGTCATTCCAGCAGCAGTAACCTGTACAAACTTGACCTTAGTCCTCATAGCATCAAGATCTTTGCATCCTGTGTAGCCCATTGATGACCTAATGCCGCCAACCATCTGGTGAATAATTGGTCTAATAGAGCCTTTATAAGGAACTCTTCCTTCAATTCCTTCTGGAACCAATTTTTCAGCAGCTAGCTCTGCCTGAAAGTAGCGATCTGAGGAGCCATGAGCTTGACCCATTGCTCCAATAGAGCCCATTCCACGGTATGCTTTATAGGATCTCCCCTGAAACAACTCAACTTCACCAGGAGATTCTTCAGTTCCGGCAAGCATTGATCCAAGCATGACGCAATGTGCTCCTGCAGCGAAGGCCTTTGCAGCATCTCCAGAATAACGAATACCGCCGTCGGCAATCACCGTAACTTTTGTGTCTTTTAAGACTTCTGCAATATCTGAAATTGCACTAATTTGAGGTACACCAACGCCTGCTACAATGCGAGTTGTGCAGATACTTCCAGGCCCAATTCCAACTTTAACGCTGTCAGCACCTGCTTTAGCAAGATCGATTGCAGCTTCTGCAGTTGCAATATTGCCAGCAATAATTTCTAAGTTTGGAAAGTCTTTTTTGGTCTTTTTTACGCAATCAATGACACCTTGCGAGTGGCCATGAGCGGTATCAATTACGACAACGTCAACACCTGCATCGACTAGAGCACTAATTCTCTCACTAGACTCTTTTCCGACTCCAACAGCTGCAGCAACAATAAGTCTTTCTTGGTCATCCTTAGCAGCTTTAGGAAAGTCACTTGTTTTTTTAATGTCGCTTACTGTAATCATTCCACCTAACTTAAATTTTTTGTCAGTAACCAAAACCCTTTCAATACGATGCTTTTGAAGAAGCTTTCGAACAGTTTCCATTGAAGTTCCTTCAGAGACTGTAATCAAAGATTCCTGAGGTGTCATTACGTTTTGAACAGTTTCATCAAGGCGGGTTTCAAATAATACATCTCGACTCGTTATAAGTCCAACTAGTGTGTTTTTTGATACTACCGGCATAGCAGAAATGCCATGCTGTGCTTGAAGATCAAAAACATCTTTGATAGTGGCTGATGGATCAATACTGATAGGGTCTCTAATAATTCCTGATTCAAATCTCTTGACCTTTCTAACCTCTTTGGCTTGAGATTTAATGGACATATTTTTATGAATAACACCCATTCCGCCTTCTTGAGCAATTGCAATAGCAAGTTTACCTTCTGTGACTGTATCCATTGCAGCAGAAATGATTGGTGTTTGCAGGGTAATTTTATTGGTAAGTTTAGAAGTTAAGCTGACTTGTTTTGGGAGCACTTCAGAATGAGCAGGAACCAACAAAATATCATCAAAGGTAAGTGCTTTTTTTAATTCTTTCATTTCATTCTCCTAAATTTTAATACCGTCTTCTATTAAGAAGTCCGGGAACAATAAAACCGATCATCATTCCAAAGAAAAGAACAATGGCGCCGACTATGAACCAGTTTCTTGAGCTTGTATCTTTTTGAATTTGTGTATTATTTACCGCTAGCTGAAGCTCTGCCTTAAGCTGTAATTTTTCTTGAATAAGCTTCTCATTCTCGTGCTCAAGTTTTAGTGCATCTTGATAGATTTGCTCGATATGCTCTTTTTCAGCTTGCGATTTAGAGCTTTGAACAACTAGGTCAGTATTTTCCTGTTTTATTGTCAAAAGTTGACCTTCTAATTCTTCTTTCTCACCACTTAGTTTAGAGATAAGCAGTTTATTAGCATTGTAAGTCCTTGTTAATTTTTTTAGCTTCTCTCTTGCTGATGGGTCTGGTGATAAATAAAACGATTTAATCCAACCAATTGTGTCATCAAACTGGATTTGAGCCCATCCATCCTCAGTACTTTGTAAAAGTGAAAGTTCTGTTCCAGATGGCAGGAGACGAATTATATTGTCATCAAAAGATTTGTCAGAGCGGATGGGTAAATCAAGCTGATCAGTAATATAGACATAAGATTCGGCACAAACCTGAAAAGTTAGGGATATAAAAACCAGAGGAAGTGCAATAAACTTAATCATAATAATTTTGTATATATTCTATCTTGTTGATAAGATTCAAAGTATTTTTTTTGTTTTTTCAATGAATTACAATTCTTCCCTTTATAGTTTAGAAATTTTTACTAGTTGCTGCTTAAGGTCTTTTAAAGCATTTTCAGCAGACGCCAACTTTTCTTTTTCGTTATTTACAACTGCTTCAGGCGCACCATTGATAAATTTTTCATTGTTAAGCTTAGATGCGAATTGAGATTTAAGTTTGGATAACTTTTCAATCTCTTTGTTAAGTCTCTCTCGTTCTGCTCCCTTGTCGATTAATCCAGCAAGTGGAATTAGAACTTTCATTTCACCTACTAATGCTATTGCAGACTCTGGTTCCTCTTCTTTTTGTGAGAGTAAATTTACACTGTCAAGTTTGGCTAACGCAAATAGCATCGCGTTATTATTTTCGATGAAGGATTGATCTTTTGCACTATAGCTCTTAACAAAGCAAGGTAGTGGCTTACCGGGAGAAATATTCATCTCTCCTCTAATTTTTCTTATTCCTAAAATAAATTCTTTTAGCCAATTTATTTCAGCCTCTGCTTCAGCATTTATGAGGCCTTTATCTGGCTCTGGAAACGGTTGGGAAATCAATTTTTCAGTTGAATTTGTTTGTAATTTTTGTGATTGCTCAAATATTTCTTCAGTAATAAATGGAATGATTGGATGAAGTAAAATCAAAGTCTCAGATAAAACTTTTAAAAGTGTTGCTTCGCAACCTTGTTTAGTTTTGTTGTTCTCTAAAAGGGGTTTGGATAGCTCAAGATACCAATCACAATAATCATGCCAGACAAATTCATAGAGCGATTGACTCATGAGGTCTAATCGATAATCAGCTATGTGTTTTTCAACTTCAGTTTTAACATGCTGAAGTCTAGAAAGTATCCATCTGTCTGGGCTCGATATTTCAGCATCAAAATTGATTGATTTTGATTCAAGGTTCATTAATACAAAGCGAGAAGCATTCCATAATTTATTGCAGAAGTTACGATAACCCTCAACTCTTTTTAGATCAAACTTTATATCACGTCCAAAAGATGCAAGAGCAGTGAATGTAAATCTAATTGCATCAGTGCCAAACGAAGGGATTCCATCAGGAAACTCTTTTTTAGTTTGTTTTATAATTTTTTCTGCAAGTTTTGGCTGCATCATGCCTTGTGTTCTTTTTTCGAGGAGGGCTTCAAGGCTAATTCCATCGATTAAATCAATTGGGTCGAGCACATTTCCTTTAGATTTACTCATTTTTTGCCCATTTCCGTCCTTAATGAGGCCGGTAATATAAATATCTTTGAACGGGATTTCATGGGCAAATTTAAGTCCAAACATAATCATTCGAGCGACCCAGAAAAATATAATATCAAATCCAGTCACGAGAACACTGGTTGGGTAAAAACGAGACATTTCAGGGGTCGCTTCTGGCCATCCAAGGGTTGAGAAAGGCCACAATGCAGATGAAAACCATGTATCCAATACATCCTCATCTTGTATTAATTCAGCATCCTGGCCAGCTTGTTCTTGAGCCTCTTCAATACTATCTGCGACAAAGTAATTACCCTCTTTGTCGTACCAAGCAGGGATACGATGTCCCCACCAAATTTGACGAGAGATGCACCAGTCTTCAATATTTTCCATCCAGTTAAAGTATGTCTTCTCCCAGTTTTCAGGAACAAAACGTATACTTCCATTTTTAACAGCATCAATTGCAGGCTCAGCTAATGGCTTGACTCTGACAAACCATTGATCAGTCATATAAGGCTCAATAATGCTATTGGTTCTGTCACCTCTTGGAACCATTAGTTTATGTGGATCTATTTTTTCAATTAAATTTTGATGGTCTAGGTCACTAACAATTACCTTTCTTGCCTCGAATCTATCCAAGCCTTGATATTTAGTTGGAGCGTTTAAGTTGATTGAGGCGTTATCAGTCAAAACATTAATAATGTCTAGATTGTGTCTTTGTCCAATCTCATAGTCATTAAAGTCATGGGCAGGAGTAATTTTGACGCATCCAGTGCCAAACTCCATATCAACATAATCATCGGCTATGATAGGAATCTTTCTATCGGAGAGAGGAAGGTTAATGTATTTACCAACTAAATGCTTATAGCGGTCGTCTTCTGGGTGAACTGCAACAGCAGAATCTCCAAGCATGGTTTCCGGTCTTGTTGTGGCGACTACTAATACCTCATCAGAATCAGCGACTTGATACCTAATGTGCCATAAAAATCCACTTTCTTCTTTACTTAAAACTTCTAGATCTGAGACCGCAGTTAATAAAACAGGGTCCCAATTAACGAGTCTTTTGCCACGATAAATTAAACCTTCTTTATAAAGGTCAATAAACACTTTCCTTACAGCTTTTGAAAGAGATTCATCCATAGTAAAGCGCTCTCTTTCCCAGTCAACGGAGGCGCCAAGACGTCTCATTTGAGAGGTAATTGTTCCTCCAGATTTTGACTTCCAGTCCCAAACTTTTTGAGTAAATTTGTCTCTGCCAAGTTCATGTCTAGATATATTTTCAAGTCCTAGCTGTCTTTCAACAACCATCTGAGTGGCTATTCCTGCATGGTCTGTTCCGGGTTGCCAGAGCGTTTGATTTCCTTTACTTCTGTTGTAACGAGTCAAGACATCCATTATGGTGTGCTGGAATGCATGGCCCATGTGAAGGCTTCCTGTTACATTGGGTGGGGGCAGAACAATGCTAAATGCATTTTCACTCGAGGAGTTGGTTTTTGAAGAGAAGAGGTCGCCTGTCTCCCATAAATCACGATACTTTTGTTCGATAAGTTCTGGGTTATATGTTTTTTCCATGTAGGCGATGTGTCGGATAAAGCTGACACATTATACAATAACTACTTGGGTTTAAATAACCCTTTAAAGGCTGGTTAGTTATAATCTTTTCGTCCAGATAGAGCGTGAGCAATTGTATTGATGTCAGTATATTCCAATTCTCCACCAAGCGGAATTCCATGCGCTATTCTTGTCGTCTTTATTTGATATTTTTTAGCAAGGTTGTGAATATAGTGCGCAGTGACCTCGCCTTCGATTGTCGCATTCGTGGCTAAGATCAACTCGCTAACATTTTTACTGCTTAACAGTATTTCTAGTTCATCAAGCCCAAGTTCTGATGCACCAATCCCGTCGATCGGTGAGAGATAACCACTAAGTACAAAGTATTTGCCAGTATAAACCCCACTTTGCTCGATAACGTGAATATCTGAGGGAGTTTCGACGATACAGAGCTGTGAGTCATCACGAATATCATTTGAACATATTTCACAAATATTTTTTTCCGTCAATGTTCTACATTTCTCACAGTTTTTTACGTTCTCCATTGCATCTGTCAGCGCTTTAGCAAGTTCTAGCCCTCCTAGGCGATCTCTTTCAAGGAGATGATAGATAAATCTCTGAGCAGTTTTTGATCCTACGCCTGGTAATTTACTGAAAGCTTTGTTTAGTTTTTCAATCATATTATTGGTGAATTAGATAGCTAGAAAGGAAGATTTAGGCCACCTGTAACATTTTTCATTTTTTCTTTAGATATCGTGCTTATCTTTGATGAGGCATCATTTACTGCCATCATTATCAAGTCTTCTAGCATTTCTTTGTCAGACATAAGCGTTTCATCTAATACAATATTAGTGACTTGATGGTCACCATTCATTTCAACCTTCAAGGCTCCTGCGGCTGATAAACCCTCACAGGTGAGTGATTTAATTTCTTTTTGAGCGGTTTCCATATCCTCTTGCATTTGTTTGGCTTTTTGCATCATTCCTGCCATACCACCTTTAAACATTGTCAGACTCCTTTATTGATTTAATAGATTTAAGATCGACCTGAGATTTAAAGACCTCTTGAAGCTCTTGAAGGCCATCATCACTTAAAAATTGACTCTCTGTTTGTTTTTGAATTTGCTTATTTTTAACTAACTCTTTTTGTGATAAGGAGCTGCCATTCGTTTCACCTGGCTCAATCATTAATTCAACAGCTGGATAAATTTTATGAAGCGCATTTTTGATCGAATCTTCAGTTTTGATGGTATGTAAGTTAACAAATTCCTGACTTAGAGTCAGCATAAGCTTCTGACCAATTAATGATTTAAATACTGTATTTTTCACTAGCATTTTTGCCGCACCATTAAAGTCAAGCTGGGTTATTATTTTTTCCCACTCAATTTGGGTCTTAATGTCTAAATGATTGACCTTTTTATTTGAAGTATCTTTGTCTTCTGCTAAGGGTTTTGAAGTGACCACAGAATCCTTTGTGCCCGAATTTTTCTTTTGAAGTTTAGTCTGATTGGGATTTAAAGTTTTTTTTTCACCTGCTTCAAAGTTTGGATGAAAAGTGATCATTCTTAGAAGTGTCATTTCAAGGCCAATTTGCTCACTTGGAGAAAGGCTCATGTCTTTCTGGCCGTTAATTGCTATTTGATAGTAAAGTTGCAAATCTTGAGAAGTAAATCTGTTGGCAAGATCAATTATTTCGGATGGATTTTGCTTTTGATCATTTGTTATTTGAGCAATTGAAATTTTATGAAATAGTGAAGTTAAATCTTTCAGTGCGTTTGAGAGGTTTTCTCCTTTATGTGCTAATTCTTTAACCAATAATAAAATTTTCTCAGCATCTCGATTACATATTAAAGATGCAAGATGAACGATTTCATTCTGATTTACGAGTCCAAGCATTTCTTTTAAATCTTTTTCTAAAACACTGCCATTTCCAAAAGAGATGGACTGATCAAGAAGGCTAAGAGCATCCCTCATAGATCCATTTCCAAATTCAGCAATTGTTGATAATGCAGCGTCATCAAACTTGAGATTCTCTTTATTCATAATAAACTTGAGATGGTTCAAAATCTCATCATGAGTAAGCTTGTTTAAGTTAAATTGCAGACAGCGCGAGAGGATCGTGATGGGAAGTTTTTTAGGGTCAGTCGTTGCCAGTAAAAATTTAATATGAGAGGGCGGTTCTTCTAAGGTTTTTAGAAGTGCATTAAAGCTGCTCTTTGAAAGCATATGGACTTCATCAATAAGGTAAATCTTGTATAGATTTTTGGTAGGCGTGTACTGTGCATTATCAAGAATCTCTCTCATGTGGTCAACACCCGTATGAGATGCGGCATCAAGCTCAATCAAATCAACCGACTGACCTTTGTCAATCTCAACACAGGTCGCACATTTACCACACGGGTTTGAGCTAACACCTTCCTCACAGTTGACTGATTTTGCAAAAATTCTTGCAATTGTTGTCTTTCCGACGCCACGTGTTCCAGTAAATAAAAATCCATGATGCAGATTATCATTATCTAATGCATTTACTAGTGTTCTTATGGTGTGTGTTTGGCCAACTAATTCCTTAAAGTTATGAGGTCTATATTTTCTTGCTAAAACTTCGTAGTGTTCACTCATTACTAATCAGGTCATTGAATTAAGGTAGTGCCGAGAATAGAATCCAACACATAAAAAAATTATTACCGTTGCTCCCTTCCAGGCCTGGCGGGGTTCATAACTATTTATTGTCGGTTTACCCTCGACACTAAATTTGATTTTACTTGAAATGATTATTCTAATTATTTTATATTGAACGATTAGGTATGTTTTTTTAAGATTTAAGTGTTTGGTATTGATCATAAACTAAAGACCAAACTGGGCCTGCGTATCCATTTGAAATTAGCACACCATCAATTCTTGTGATCGGAAGTATTTCTCTTGTTGAGCTACTAATCCACACCTCATCTGCTTGCATTAGTTGCTCTTTCTTAAATTTCTCCTCCCTTACCTTAATGCCTTGTTCTTCTGCGCAATGGATTGCAATGTCACGAGTAACTCCTGGGAGGATATTTGGACCTTTTGGGTGAGTATATAAGCAGTTGTTTTTAACAATAAACACATTGGAGCTTGAGGCTTCAGTAACGATTCCATCTCTGTAAAGAATGGCTTCTTCTGAATTGCTTTCTTTGGCTTCCTGCGCATAGAGCGTATTAGCAAGCAAAGAGGTTGCTTTAGTATTGCTTTTTAACCATCTAATATCTTCTCTTGTGATGGCAGACTTTCCTTTTAATAGGTCATTTTTGTCTTTTGGTTCAATGCCGCTTGATTGAATATAGATGGTTGGTTTTAATTCTCCATAAGTATGTTTTCTATTTTCATCACAACCTCTAGAGATTTGCAAATATATTGCCTGACTTGGATTTTTATTATTAAGCGTAACAATCTTGTTGATGAGAGTAATCCATTCATCTTTAGAATGAGGATTTATTATATTGATGGCGTCTAAGCCATCTTGCAATCGGTTTAAATGCGACTCTAAGCCAATAATTGTATTATTGTAAACTGGAAAAACTTCGTAAACACCATCACCAAAAAGAAAACCACGGTCCATTACTGGTATATACGCTTTATCTTTTGGGATAAAATTTCCGTTCAAATATACCATTATTATTTAGTGGTTTAATATCTTAGAGAGGAATTCTTGAGCTCGATCACTTCGTGGAGATCCGAAAAAATCTTGCGAAGGAGCATCTTCAATAATTTTCCCATAATCCATAAATATGACTCGATCAGCTACTTTTCTAGCAAAGCCCATTTCATGAGTTACAACCATCATTGTCATTCCCTCTTTTGCGAGTTTGACCATCACATCTAAAACTTCATTAATCATTTCTGGATCTAAAGCAGAGGTTGGCTCATCAAAAAGCATCGCCATTGGCTCCATGGCTAAGCCTCGTGCTATTGCAACACGCTGCTGTTGGCCACCTGATAGTTGTGAAGGATACTTTTCAGCATGTTCTGTTAGACCAACACGCTCAAGTAAAGTTTTTGCTTTTTGATCTGCCTCTTCATCTGTGCGTCCTAACACTTTCATTTGTCCAAGTTTTATGTTTTCAGTGACATTCATGTGTGGAAAGAGTTCAAAGTTTTGAAATACCATTCCAATTTTTGAACGCATTTGATCTAGGTCAGTTGATTTATTAGTGACGCTAACTCCAGAAACTGTTATCTCACCACTGTTAACTGGCTCTAAACCATTAATTGTTTTAATTAAAGTGCTTTTTCCAGATCCGGAGGGTCCACATACAACGATTACTTCACCCTTGGAAACCTCTAGTGAACAATCATTTAAAACCTGAATCTTGCCATACCACTTGTTCACAGATTTCATTTTAATCATATTATCTTTCTTATTCATAATTCATTGTTTATCCTTTTTTGGAGATATTTAACGCCTAGGGAGGCAGCAAAACAAAATACAAAATATACAAGCGCAACAAAAAGGAACATCTCAACAAGTCGTTGATCACGATTTGCAACTATTTCAGCACTTACAAGAAAATCTCTTAAACCAACCACATAAACTAATGAAGTGTCTTGGAATAGAATAATTGCCTGAGTCAAAAGTATAGGAGTCATTGCCCGAAAAGCTTGAGGCAGAATAACATAACGCATACTTTGGATATAAGTAAGGCCCATTGCTCTAGCCGCTGCAAGTTGCCCAAGACGAACTGAGTTTATTCCAGCTCTTATTATCTCTGAGTAGTATGCAGCTTCAAATAGAATAAAAGCTACTAATACAGATGAGAAAGCACCCACAGGTCGACCAACAATAAGTGGCACGAGAAAAAACAACCAAAAAATTACCAATATAAGAGGTAATGATCGAAAGAAATTGACGTATGCTGCAGAAAATTGTGATAAAACTGGTATTTTGGCGATACGTAAAAGCGCTAAAAATGTTCCTAAGATAATACCCCCTACAATAGCAAGTCCTGTCAAAAGGAATGTCATTTTAATGCCTTCCCATAAGAGAGAGCTATTAGCAGGAATAACAGAAAAGTCTAGCTCAAACATTATGAAGCTCCTTTTGAAAATGAACCTGGAAGAGCCGTTCTTTTATCTATTTGTTGCATCAAAGCCATAACAGTAAATGTGACAAGAGAATAAATAATGGTTGCAGCAGTAAAAGCTTCAAAACCTTGGAAAGTGTATTCTTCAATTTGACGAGTCATCGCCGTTAGTTCAATCACTCCAATTGTAAGAGCTAAAGATGAGTTTTTAAATATTGTGAGAAATTCACTTGTTAATGGTGGAAGAATTATTCTATATGCGTTTGGGAGTAATACATATTTGTAGACTTGCACTTCAGTCATACCAATTGCACGGCCAGCTTGACGCTGATCCTCGCCAACAGCATTTATTCCAGAACGAACTTGTTCGCAAACCCTTGATGCAGTGTAAAGTCCAATTGAAATAATAGCAGTCGTTAATGCTGGATAAGGCATATCTCTTTTTACCCATCTCGACCAATCATCAGTGAGAAGTTCAGGGAAAACAAAATACCAAAGAAAAATTTGTACTAAAAGAGGGATATTGCGAAAAAGTTCAACATAACAGGTGGCGATTAATCTTAATGATTTTTTACTAGAAGTTCGGAATATTCCTAAAATTGAGCCAAGAGAAAAAGCAATAATCCAGGCCAAGATTGATATTAGGATGGTCCAGCCTAATGCAGAGATCATCCATCCTAGATATGGATCTCGAAACAAGATGCCCCAATCCCAATTGTAGTTCATAACTATCCTTAGTTTCTAATATGACAAGGCGTGTGAAAACACACGCCTTGTTTTTTCTTGCTTTTTAAAAGTTTAAATTAATTTGGCAATGCTTGAACTTGGAATGCAACACGCAATGTTGAAGACATTGGCATATTGATCGAAGTTGGTCCTGGTTCGAACCATTTTGCATAAATCTCAGCCATTTCACCTGATCTCATTAAACCAGCAATTGTTGCACGACCTAATCGTTCAAAAGTTGAATCATTGCGTTGAACCATTAAGGCATAAGGGTCAAATGATAGAAAGCGACCAGTAACTTGATAGTTTGAAGGGTTGTCAGATTTAGAAATCAAACCGTACAAGAGTACATCGTCTGATCCATAAGCATCAATACGGTCTGTTTTAAGAGCTAACCAACCTTGACTGTGATCTTTAACTGTTACGACTTTAATGTCTAAACCACCAGCAGCAATTGCTGCCTTTATGGCTTTTTCATTTGTAGTGCCAGCTGACATACCAATAACCATTCCATTCATATCCTCAAGTTCGTTGATACCAGATCCAACTTTTGAGGCAATTTTTGTGCCTGTTATAAATGTAGTAGGTAAATACTCAACTTGTTTTTGACGAGTCAAGTTGTTTGTAGTAGAACCACACTCCATATCAATAGTTCCATTTGCTATTAAAGGTATACGTGTTTGACCAGTAACTGGAACATAGTTAATATCTAGACTACTCACTCCAAGTTGTTCTTTAATTGCATCAACAATTTTATGGCAAAGATCTATGGAATAACCCTCGGGTTCATTATTAGCACCAATGTAAGAAAATGGAATTGAGGTTTCACGATGTCCAATATTGACCACACCACTATCTTGAATACGTTTAAGAGTGGGGCTATCTCCAGCATCAGCAATTGCAGGCACTGAAAAAGTAAGTGCAGAAATAAATGCTGCAATGAATATCATTTGTTTTTTCATTTTTAAAACTCCTATTAGTTAATATTGTACTTTTGATTAATTAAATTTATTAAAAGTACATTTTTAGTATATCAATATATTTACTTAATTGGATTAAAAAATAGATTTAAGTGATTTATTCTAAAATTTAACGGAAGTTAAGTTAAAACTTCCAGTAATTTTCTTGGCAGTAAGATTTGGTTAGAATTTATTAAGTAATAAATACTATCTAAACATAAGCTTCACAGTATCAATCATTTTGGACACAAAGCCAGCTTCCTCAGCGTTTTCAAGTGCTATGAGAGGAAGGGTAGCAATATCTTCATCATTAAAGCTAATCGCAAGGGTTCCAACTTGATCGCCCTGGTTGATTGGAGCAATCAAATCGCCTTCAAGGTTGATTGTTTGAGTTGTATACTTAAATTGATTTCGTGGCAATGTTAAGTAACTAGAATCTGCCACACCCACTTTAATATTTCCAATTTTAGATTTGTATACTGGAACTTGATGCGATATGTCGTTCACTGATTGCGTTTCAAAGAAACGAAAGCCATAGTCAAGAAGCTTTTCAGTTTCAGCTGTTCGAATGGCTGGACTTGCAGATCCCAGGACAACTGAAACAAGCCTCATATCGACGCGATTTGCACTTGTGACAAGGCAGTAGCCAGCCTTCTCAGTCCAGCCCGTTTTCAAACCATCGACAGTACTATCGGTAAACAGAAGTTTGTTGCGGTTAATTTGTTTAATGTTGTTATAGGTAAATTCTTTTTGTCCATACCACTCATAAAAATCAGGAAACTCATTAATGATTGCAGAGGATAGGATTGCCATATCCTTAGCTGTTGTATATTGGTCTTTGTGGGGCAAACCAGAAGCGTTTTCAAAGCGCGAGTTTGTCATGCCAAGTTTTTGAGCATAATCATTCATAAACAATACAAACGTACCCTCTGAGCCAGCAACATGCTCAGCCAGGGCGACAGAGGCGTCGTTGCCTGATTGAATAATCATTCCCATTAGGAGGTCTTCAAGTTTTATCATCTTGCCAACTTCAATAAAGCTCCTTGAGCCACCTGTTTTCCATGCTTTTTCACTTATTTTGACCTCGTCATCAAGAGCGATAAAATCCTCTTTTAGGCGTTTGAAAACAACATAAGAGGTCATTATTTTGGTTAAACTGGCAGGTGATCTTTTATCATTTTCATTTTCACCAGCAAGAATCTTGCCAGAGTTATGGTCCATCAAAACATAAGCTTCAGCTGCTATTGGGGGCGACTCAGGAATATAAAAACGGGGCTCTTCTGCAACAGCATTTGAGAATATAAGTAATAAAAAGAAAGACTTTAAAAATGCGAGGATATTTGATTTCATGAAAATATATTTGTCCAGTATTTGTTTGAATGAAGAGGTTGGCTCAGTTTTGTAGTTATATTCGACAAATTTATTATAACGAGTTACTGTAAATATCTTGGACTTTTGTGTTTATGAATTGACATAATAATCCCAAAACTTGCCATAAGGGTAATTAAAGACGAGCCACCATAGCTTACTAAGGGCAATGGAACTCCAACAACAGGTAAGAGTCCAGATACCATTCCTATATTCACAAAAATATAGGTAAAAAATACAAAGGTCAGGCTGGCCCCGAGAAGCCTTGAAAAATTGTCTTCACATCTCAGAGATAAGCTCATACAGCGATAAATAATTAGGGCATAGATTATGATCAGTAATATGAACCCCAGAAATCCAAGCTCTTCAGCTAACACGGAAAATATAAAGTCTGTAGACTGCTCAGGTACAAAATCAAGCTGAGATTGAGAGCCTCTCACAATTCCTTTTCCTGTAAAGCCGCCAGAGCCAATTGCAATTTTTGATTGAATGATGTGATAACCCGATCCTAGGGGATCTGACTCAGGATTAAACAGTGTAAGAATTCTCCTTTTTTGATAGGCAATCAGCAGGTAATTCCATGCAAAGTAAAGTGACCCACCAAGAGCGCTCGACAGAATAACAAGGTTAAGCCAAATATTTTTAACCAGCATTACCCTAAAACCAGAGAAGAACAAAACGTATACTCCTGAGGCGCCTATTAATAAAGAGGTTCCAAGGTCAGGCTGTCTCGCAATGAGCAGAACTACAGTTGCAATTGTTATGAGCGAGATCACCACTGGAAACGCTCTTGGAGGTAGCGTTTTTTCACTAAGTATTGCTGCAATGGTCATAGGAACGATTATCTTCATTAACTCTGAAGGCTGAAAACGAACAAATCCTAAATCAAGCCATCTCTGAGCGCCTCCTCCTGAGCTTCCAAAAAACAGAACTAGTATTAATTGAAAAATACCTAAAAGCATTAATATTGGGGCAAACCTAAGCATGATGATGGGCGGAATTTGAGCAATAACAAGCATCACAGAAGTAGCAAGGCCAAGATGAATCAGCTGCCTATATACAAGATTTAAAGAGCCACCCGAGCTGCTATATAGAATCAATAATCCAAAGGATGATAAAAGTATGAGAAGAATGAGAAGAGGGGTATCAATTTTGAAGAATTTATAAAAGGTGACTAACTTTTTTAATAAAAAAGCGATCATAGTAACAACAAACCGACCTTTCTAAGATCTCCTAGAAGGAGGTTAAAGCTTGAACATGCTGATGAATTATTCATGCACTCCACGCCAAGACCAAATTCTGAGAGTTCAAATTGCTGTTTAGGAGAAAGAAATTTTGGCGAATTTCCTGTACCAATAATTAAAAGGTCAATTGAGTCTTTTGTGACCAGCGGAAATAGAAATTCTTTTCCGACCTCATCTAAATTTTTGATTGAAACTTCACGAGAGTTATTAGCTGAAATAAAGCAGGGTCTATTCAATTTGGCATGTGAGATTGTTACAGAAGATTCATCAGTTGAAATTATGGTATTTGTATTCGCGTTTTGCTGGGTGAATTCCATTAATTTGCACGTATATTTGGGTGTTGGGAGAATATTATAACAGTGTAAAATTAGCTTAACATTTGATTTACTTGAAGCTTTCAATAACGATCAATTTATTGTTAAACTGTTCAAAAATTTCTTATGTTTATTTATTTTAAGAGTAATTAATGAAATCAAGATTTGCACCTTCACCAACGGGTTATTTGCATATAGGCGGTGCTAGAACTGCTCTTTTTGCTTGGCTCTGGGCTAAAAAAACAAGCAGTAAGTTTGTTCTTAGAATTGAGGATACTGATAAAGAGCGATCAACCCAGGCTTCTGTCGATGCCATATTAGATGGAATGGAGTGGCTTGGTCTGGACTACGACGAGGGCCCTGTTTATCAAAGCGATAGGACTGAGCGCTACCAAGAGGTCATTAATGAGCTCCTTTCAAACGGTAAAGCATATTATTGTGGCTGCTCTAAAGATCGTTTAGAAGAGATGAGAGAAAACCAGATTGCTAACAAAGAGAAGCCTAGATATGACGGTTGTTGTCGCAATAAAGCACTAAAAGAGGGTGTTATCAGATTTCTTAATCCCAGCGAAGGGTCAGTTGTTTTTGATGATTTTGTAAAGGGTGAAGTGAGCATTTCAAATTTTGAGCTAGATGATTTAGTTATATCAAGGTCAGACGGCTCTCCAACGTACAATTTGACTGTTGTGGTAGATGATCATGATATGGAGATTGACTGCGTAATAAGGGGCGATGATCATATAAATAACACCCCTAAACAGATTAACCTTTATAAGGCTATGGGATGGCCTTTACCCGATTTTGCGCATGTCCCAATGATCCTTGGCTCAGATGGCTCTCGTTTGTCAAAGAGACATGGAGCGCTGAACCTTCTTTCATACAGGGACGAAGGCTTTTTACCTGAAGCTCTCTTAAACTATATTGTAAGGCTTGGCTGGTCAAGTGGAGATCAGGAAATTTTTTCAGTAAAAGAGATGATTGATCTTTTTGAACTAAAAAATATCAATAATTCACCGGCTAGCTTTAATCAAGAAAAATTAGAGTGGATAAATCAATCATATATTAAGTCGACTGATATCAATAATCTCGTTAAAAATCTTAAATGGCATCTGAATAATTTAAATATAAATCTGGACAACGGCCCTAACATTAATGATTTAGCTGATTCACTGAGAGAAAGGTCAGGCTCACTTGTTGATATGGCTAATAGCTGCGCTATGTTTTATTGTGATTTTGATACGTTTGATTCAGTTCAGGCAAATAAAGCTTTCAACACCAAGTCAAAGTCAATTCTAGAGGATCTAGTTTCCAATCTCAATTCAGTTGATAGTTGGACTGCTGATAACATTCATTCAGTCATAAAGAGTATTTGTGACGAACGTGAAGTAGGATTCGGTAAGGTTGGTCAGCCTTTTAGGTTGGCTCTAAGTGGTGATGGTAGGTCTGGGAGTATTGATATAAGTGCTCAATTTGTTGGTAAAAAAAGAACCTTGGCTAGACTAAAAAAAGCTATTGATTGGATTGAAAATCATAGTTAGAAAATACTATTTCACATTAAAGACTATATGCTTTCAAACTTTTTTCAAATCTTTCTATTAGTCTCCCCTGTTTTTCTTCTAATTATTCTAGGTAATATTCTTAGAAGAATTAAAGTGCCTGACCTTTCTTTTTGGGAGGTTAATGACAAGTTGTGCTATTGGGTTTTAATTCCTGCTTTATTATTCCATTTCATCTCCCAGGTCAATCTCTCCTCTGAAATGTTATATATTTATGCAGCAATTGTTTTTGCTGGATTTTTTATCACTTTCAGTTCTGCTATTGCTTTAGGAAAATTACTGGGTTACTCCCCTGAGGTTTGGACTTCAATTCTCCAAGGATCCATGAGACAGAATGCTTTTATTGCTCTTGCCATAGCTGGAAGTTTTTTTGGCGCTGAAGGTTTAAAAATTGCATCACTTTTTATGTTTATTTATGTTCCGAGTATAAACATTATTATCATAACTATTATGGTCATGAGTCTTAATCAAAATGCTCAGAAGGACTCAAAAAAAGTACTAGTAAACGTATTTGTAGAAATATTCAAAAACCCCTTCATTTTGGCAATGATTGCAGGCCTGTTGGTTTCATTATCTAGTTTAGAAAACATGAGTGTTATTATCGATACTACTGAATTGCTAGGCTCTGCAGCTCTTCCAATAATGCTTTTAACAATTGGTGCAAAGATAAAAGTGAGGGACTTAACAATTAAAATAACTCCAATCATAATCTCAAATACCCTTAAATTAATAATCCTTCCTTTAATTGTCTATTTTTTAGCTAGTTATTATGGCTTGAGTCAAACTGAGATAGTTGTTGCAGTTATTTTTGCTTCTGTGCCAACTGCAACGATGTCTTACACTCTAGCTAAGCAATTTGGAGCGGATGATCAATTAATGCGCGGCATTTTGACGACTCAAGTTGCCTTATCATTTATAACAATACCAACAATACTTGCATTCATAACTTAGAAATTTCTATGATTAATCTTTTTTTAAATAAACAGAAATCCACAAAAGAAGTGATATAATTGGAGCTTAGATTATTTCAAATCTATTTATACATTCCACTTTTTAGTACATGAACGACAAAATTATCGTAGTTAGTGACGCC
>ENA-OREN01001332-OREN01001332.1-marine-metagenome-genome-assembly--contig:-NODE-1332-length-29418-cov-6.691490_pt1 | contig 29418 bp, 23 predicted proteins | sample MGYA00248624_ERZ508555 | MGnify/ENA primary metagenome ERZ508555 (study PRJEB26222, sample SAMN06267773) | marine metagenome | isolation source: Saanich Inlet, British Columbia, Canada | place...
GAGTTGCTACTACTTGCGAAATCATTTTTCTCCTTTTTTTGAACATCCATCGTTCTCCTTCGAATGATTCTCACTGATGACAACATCGGAATCAGTGTAATAGCAACAAGAAGTGAGATCAGGAGCGAGAAGGTTACGGTAAGTGCCTGATCATTAAATAATTGGCCGGCTATACCTTTAACAAAAATTATGGGTATAAAGACACATATGGTAGTAAGAGTTGAAGCAATCACTGCCCCGCCAACCTCACTTGCACCCTTCACGGCGGAATCAATTGTACTATGTCCACTTTTATGATACCTGTCAACACTTTCGAGTACAACTATCGCGTTATCTACAAGCATCCCGATACCAAGCGCCATACCACCTAAGGACATTATATTCAGTGATACTCCTGACATATACATGAAGAAGAATGTTGATATAATGGAAATGGGAATTGCAAGCCCGATAATCAGCGTACTCTTAATACTTCTCAGAAACAAAAAGAGTACTATTACCGCCAAAATGCCACCCCAGAGTGCAGTTGAAATTACCTCTTTTATTGAACTTTCAATGAATCTGGATTGGTCAAACGTTATGTCCAATCTAATAGAGCCGGAAAACTTCCTCAGCTTTTTTTCTATTCCACTTAACTGTCCCTTCACTAATCTTGCTACAGTAACCGTATTTGCATCGGCTTCCTTAAATATAGCAACTTCTACACTCTCTTTTCCGTTTACACGGGTTATTACATCACGCTCCTTATAACTTTTGCTTACACTTCCAACGTCTTTTACCTTAATAGCAACTTTATTTCTAAAATCTATGACTATGTCATTTATTTCCTCTACCTGCCTGAACTCATTAAAAGTTCTTACGATATATTCGACCTCACCCTCCTTAATGTTTCCGGCGGTAAGATTGATATTCTCTTCACTGAGACGTTCGATCACCAGAGAAATTGGTATCCCCAGATTTGCCAGCCTGGCTTCCTCTAAATCGACATGTATTTCCTCTTCCAGCCCCCCACTTACCCTGACGGCAGCAACACCACTGACAGTCTCTGTGCCTGTTATTCCACTCTCTACAGATAAACCCTCAAGAACGGGTTTGAGTTCATCTTCAGCCAGAAGACGAAGTGTAATAAGGTTTTCATCCCCATAGAGAGACAGCCTCATGATAGGGTCAAGAGATGGGTCAAAGCGCATCAGGACAGGCCTTTCTGCATCATCCGGCAGGTCTACCAGATCCAGCTTCTCACGTACATCCATCGAGGCAAAGTCCATATTGGTTTTCCATGCAAACTCAATTACTACTTCAGAGACATCAGATCTTGACTTGGAACTCACACGTATAACGTCCGAGATCACACTCACCGCGTCTTCAATCGGCTTTGAAATTAGATTCTCGATTTCGCTGGGTGCTGCACCTGGATATTCGGTCCTCACTGTCAGTGTTGGGTACGAAATGTCCGGCAGGAGGTTTATAGGCAGTCGTTTATAGGATATTAATCCGAAGATAACAAGAGTGGCCATTAACATTACAACTGTCACCCGCCTTCTTGTTGAAAATTCAACTATTTTCAATATCTATACTCCTAATATTTTTTAAGCAGAAATTGTAATCTGTGATGAAAGCAGAAAAGAATGATTTTAGATTTGCGATTTTATGATTTTCCATCAGGCCTTACCAAAGCTTCGTTGCCAGAATTTTTCAATCGCAATGCTTAAATCCTGAATCATAGTTTGTTTATGATGAATAATTGATGTGAGAATCTACCTGTTTCCTATGGTGGCCCCAATACAGCCGTTGCGCCATCCTCTTTTTCTTCATTAATAATTGCAACATCTGCACCGTGGCCAACGTCATCTTGTCCGACAGTAATAACTCTGTCACCCTCTCCGAGGCCGGTTAGTACTTCGATATAATTACCTTCTTTAAAGCCAAGTGTTATTTTTGTCTTAAACGCCCTAGTCTCTATATCATAACTAATATTTTCTATCTCTGAGACTAAATCGTCATGATTATTATAGAAAGAGACCTTTTCAAATTCTTTACTTATATCTCCACCTAGAGCCGCCATCGCTTCAATTGTAATATTGTAAATTGATTTATCTTCATGACTAATGGAGATATCCGCAATATTTCCACTCAGTGACAAGTCATCTCTTTTTTGTTTACATACAGCACTGTCACCCAAAGTCAAACCTTTAACAACGTCATGGTTGACACTCAAAACAACAAAATTCCTAACGACAAAGACCTCATCGGTCTCTGCCTCCAGGATCAGCGCTTTCTTTGGTATTAACAGAGCATCCTGATGTTGATCTACTATTGTAAAGACAGATGCAAACATCCCCGGCCTCAAAGCGCCACCTGACAAGTCTCCCATCTCTATTGTTACCTTTACCGTGCCACTTTCAGGGTCAACAACAGGACTAACCATCTTTACTCTTCCCTTAAATTCTATGCCTGGCAGGAATTCAGAAACAACTCTTGCCATCTGCCCTTCCACTACCTTGTTAATGTCCTTCTCCGGAATGTAAATCCTTGCCAGTATTGGATCAAAATCTGCAATCTTAAACACCATCTGATCCTTCTCTATGTAGTAGCCTTCTTCTATACTCCTTTCCACAACGACACCATCAAGGGGAGACTCAATTGTGGTATATTCATATTCTAACTGTTTTCTTTCAAGTTCTACTGTCGCAATTTCAAGTTGAAATCTCTTGTCTTCGAATTCGTCTTTGCTGATAATATTCTCATTGAAATTATCAAAAGAACTTTTGTAAACCCTTTCAGCATTCTCTTTCTTTAATTTTGCTTCTCTGAGTGCCAACAAGGCTTCATCATCATCAAGTTTCACAAGTGGCATACCGGACTTCACATAGTCACCTTCTTCCACCAGGATGTTTAATACAGAACCGGAAGTTTCTGCGACGACATCAACCTGTTTCTCCGGCTCAAGAGTACAATTATTAACTAAGAAAATCTCAATATTACTCCTTTTCACCCGTATCGCTTCAACAGGAACAGCCTCATAATCTTTCCTGTAATTTCCGGGATATGCCTTATGTCTGTTTTCAATATTTCGACCTTTTCTTTGTAAATTATTTACCTGTGAGCCATAGTAGATTTTTGTATCATTCTTCGAATCCTTAAGATATGCATCAGGTGAATCTTTCCAGACCGTTAATTTCAACACCAGAAAAGCTACTGCCACAACACCTATACAGATGAAGCCTATTCTGATGATGAATTTTGATTTCATAGCTCACTACCTTTACAAGGTTTTAAGTCTTTTATAAGAATGCATGTCTCTGCATTTTCTTCAAGCAACATTTACATTCTCCTGGAACTAACATTCGCTACATAAAGCGCGACAAAAACACAATATAAGCCCTGAAACTATAAGCACTTAAACAAAGCAAATAGTTCCAGAATTAAACTGGACTAAGTGAGATTTTAACATACTGCCTTCCCAATTCAACATCAAATAAGAGTGGGAATGTGAGTGAGTTAGTTTGGGATGAATACAAAGAGAGAGATAGTAGTAACGAACTATTTGAAAAAATACTTTATGACTACTATTTAGTTCTTGAGAGGTACGGATTAGATTTTGCTATTCAGTCATGAAATAAAGCCACATTATGCACTCTTGCGTAGTTTTTTCGGCACAAGGGATGTTTCCCCTGCTACAACTTCTGGTGTCACTACATAAGTTGCCCCTTTTCCTTCTGTAGGCAAATCGAACATAGCATCCAACATAAAACCCTCAAAAATAGAACGTAATGCCCTGGCCCCTGTCTTTCTCTCCAAAGCCATTTTGCCTATTTCTTCCAAGCCTTTTTTTGGAAATTCCAAGACTGCATTTTCCATATCAAATATCTTTTGATACTGTTTAACGATAGCATTTTTAGGCTCCAGCATAATTCTGATCAAATCCTCCCGACTATGCGGCATCAGCGTTGTTAGGACATGTAGCCTGCCAATAAACTCACGAATCATGCCATACTCGATTAAGTCATTCATTTCAATTTCAGAAAGAATTTCACCGGCAGATTTATTCGCAGCCTGATCCATCGTCGCACCAAATCCGATTGCCTTATCGCCTATTCTTTTTTTAATTATTTCCTCTATACCACTAAAGGTTCCGCCACAAATAAACAGAATATGCTTCGTGTCCATTTGTATGTATTTCTGCTCCGGATGCTTTCTTCCGCCCTGTGGAGGCACATTGATGATAGACTGCTCAAACATTTTAAGCAGTGATTGCTGTACTCCTTCACCAGAAACATCTCGCGTAATTGACGCGCTTTGATCCTTTCTTGCAATCTTGTCTACCTCATCTATATAGACAATCCCCTGCTGTGCTCGATCCACATCAAAATCAGCATCCCTCAGCAATCTTAAAAGTACATTCTCAACATCCTCACCAACGTAGCCGGCTTCAGTAAAAGTAGTCGCATCAGTAATAGCAAACGGCACATCAAGAATTTCTGCAAGAATTTTAACCAACAATGTTTTTCCTGAGCCCGTGGGTCCAACAAGAAGAACATTGCTTTTTTCCAGTTCAACACCATCATCGGTAATTTCTGAAGCTAATCTTTTATAGTGATTATGAACCGCTACAGCTAATACTCTTTTTGCACTTTCCTGCCCGATAATATATTCATCTAAACGGTCTTTGACGTATGCTGGAGTTGGTATTTTTCTTTTTATATCAGTAGAAGCTCTATCTTTATCTTTTTGTATAAGAGTGAAGCAAGCCTCAATGCATTCGTTACAAATGTATACATTGCGGTCACCCTGTATTAATCTTTTGACAACATTATAGTTTCTACCGCAAAAGGAGCATGACATAGACTTACCTTTTTTATCCCTGCCTTTTTTGTCCATTCCTCTTTCTCCGCCTATTATCGTTTATGTTGTGTAAATTAAAATATTGGGGTAAATGTTAACAAATATCTACTTACAAATCCAGTTATTTTGGGTTTTTGAGTTTGATTTGCCCACTGTACACCTGTATTCAGGTTATGAATTTTTACCTGTAATGACGCGGGCGTTAAGAACTAACTTTTTAGCCCTTTCACGCAATTCTATAGCAAATTGGTCCCCTTCCTTCAGGGCATTCTCAATTTTGTCAAGAATATCATAATAGAGTCCCCAGGCTTTCTGCTCTCTTTCATACCTTTCCTTAAGTCCATTTCCATCTCCCATGGACACTTCCCGGATACAAGCACGCAATCTCCTGGTTCCCGTCTCAACAAGCGCGAAACCTTTATATTCACTCTCTTCACCTTTTGTGGCAAAGAACTCTGCTGCCTTGAGTGCAAGACGAAGATATGCAAGATTATGAGAAAGAGGACTTACAAAACTCCCTGTAAACGGATCTATTACATTTTTAACATCATCCACATCTGATGAAAGTATTCCGGCATAACCGGAGAAGAACAATATTCTCTCGTAGTCACCCACTATCTTCCCTATTGCCGCAGCCTTAATAGCATCTTCGGCAAAAGCATGTTTATCGTGCCTCATTAATAAACCATCATTATGAAAATACCTCAGAACCGGTTCACTCTCTCTGGGAAATAAGACAGACATAATATAAGCCTGGTCTTCTGCTCTTCCAATAAATACTGGAGTAAAAGGACGATACTTTCTCAAGGCTTCAATTAATATCCCATTAGTACCGCCAGTTACATGTATCCTAGATATACACGAATCCTTACCATCAATATCCTCATTACCGTACCTTGTCATCATCTCGGATAAAGTAGATAAGGCCTGTGGTATCTTACTGCAGAAAATACTATCTTCACCCCTGAAAGGCGGAGATGGGTATGTGACGTCAGGTGTAAAAAGTGAAGTGCTAATATCCTTTTCATTAACCAGAGCACCTGCCATCATGCCGAGATAAACAGAACTCCCCTGAGAGTCAACACCTTCAGCTCCCCAAAGAGGAGACATCATATGCTGAAATGCAGTTTTTCCCGTTTCCTCAAGCAGATTCTCCTGCGGAAAAATCTGGTCAAGATCAATCTTAAACGTCGCTTTTTTATCAGGATCTACAAGGACTTGCCAGAATGCGGTAACAGCCTTGAGGAAGCTATAATGCCTTCCATATTTCCCATTAACACCTACAACTTCCCTTAAAAGAGATGCTGCATCCTTTATATCACTAAAATACTTGTTTGCTGCAGGAACAAGAATCTCATGGATTAATTCGGCTGTCTCCGCTTCGGTAAAAAGATATACTTTGAGCCCAGGCAGATCATGGGATTTCTCCAATTCAGACTCGACATATTCCTTCACAATCCCCTGCAATCCCTCGTGTGTAACGGATGCCGATAGTATAACAGTTAACTCATCCTCTTCCCCAGCGTTCTTTAATTTCTTCTCGTAAAGAAGTGACTCAGACAGATGATGGAGGCCATATAGAATTTCATTTTTATCCGGTTCAACACCTATCTGAACAGGATGGTCATACCAGAAGACCTGATCCTCCTGCACAACCTCTTCAAGGGCATTCCACAAACCTGGTTTTATACCAAGGTCTTTAAATTTTTTTCCGGCAGGCGGAATAGTTATAAGAGCATTCGATGTAAAAACAACCTCTTGTGATACGTTGTTTATCGGCTTGGAATTTAGATTAGTTATCTCTATTTTGCGCTTATTTCTAAGGTTATCTGCCTGGCGCTCTTTATTATCCAGGATATCAGTTGCTTCAGGATGAAATAGTTTCCAGATATCCTCCTGAATTGATTGAGGAAAGGAGAGATGATTTTCTTGTTGTGCTAATTTAGCCACAAACGCTTTAACCCGATCTACATCATTATTGTTATTGGAACAGAAATCCTGAAACTCCTTTAACAACAAGCTAAGCCCTTCTTTATAGAATGTGACAAGATTTGTCCAGAGGGGATCATTCTCTATCTCATCCAGATACTCCACGGCCGCAGCATACGTGGAATGTCCATCCCCTGAAAGAGAGATCAAAAATGCAGCATTGACGTTTCTGGGAATTGCCTCACGGCTATTATCTTTTGGCTGAAATTGCTCTACAATATTTATCCCACAAGCCCCAGTCACCAGTCCATCACCTATGAGGCAACTAAGAATATCATGATAAGCTTTTATTATATTGTCTGTAGAAAGTGTCACTTATTCACCTCATTTTTCCAAAATTAGTTAAATGTGTTACGGAATTCCTTCTGCACACTAAAGCACTGCCATACAATTCCTTGCAGTAACTATCTATTACGGTAAAATCAATAATATGGTATTTAATTATTTCCCACAAGAAAAAAGATTCATCAGTAGGAATCTTAACAATGCGAACAATGTAAAACAGCACATTATTCATTGGTAATGGCTTCAGTGATTTGATATAAATTATGTGGCAATTTGTTATGTAATTGCATTTGAAACGAAGCTAATTCCATAATTCACATGGGTTATAAGGAGAAAAAATGAGTGGCAGTTTGATAAATCGGACCTTTAGAGCAGCGAAACTAGATGCCCAACTTTACGAAGAGGTTGAGGCTGATAGAAGCGCAATGCGCCAGGCAATGCTTGTCGTAATTCTCTCCGGTATCGCAGCTGGAGTTGGAAGCATATCACAGGGAGGTGCATTAGGGGTTGCGATGGGAACTGTCATGGGATTGGTAGGATGGTATATTTGGGCATTTATCATTTATTTCATAGGTACTAAATTTCTACCGGAACCTCAAACCAAATCTAATGTTGGAGAATTATTGAGAACCATAGGATTTGCAAGTGCACCTGGCTTGATTCGCGTATTTGGTGTCTTCCCGGGAGTAGAGAAACTTGTTTTTCCAGTTGCTACCGTCTGGATGTTAGTTGCAATGATTATTGCCGTAAAGCAAGCTCTTGACTATAAGGGAATGGTGCGTGCTGTTATCGTTTGTTTAATTGGATTGTTTGTCCAGATTGCAATTCTTTTGACAATCTTCTCCTTCTTTAAAGTTTTACCAAAACCCGCTTAAATTTTTTATTTTTATGAAAGGTGATCAAAAATCATGAACAGAATATCTATTAAATATCGAATTTTAACAATTTTTGTCTTCTCTATTGTAAGCATTGTAGCCTTTAGCAGCATGCCACAAGATGTTAAAGCGGAAGGAATCAAAATCGGTGTTGTTGACATAAACGAAATATTCGACAAATCTGCTAAAAGAATTGATCTTGATCAACAATTAAAGGACACTGAAGCAGAATTCAAAACAGAGATAGAGAGCAAGAAAAAAATAATGATTGATCTAAACGAAGAAACACAGTTGCTGGATTTAGGAAGTGAAAGTAGAAACACGAATATCGAAATACTAGAGAAAAAAAATGTAGAGCTTGAAGGATATGCTAAATTTGCTGAAAATCAACTCACAAAGAAATACAAAAAAGCCTTTGAAGTGATCTATGAAGAGATAATTAAAGAAGTTGATTCTTTCGGCAAAGAAGGAAACTACAGTGTTATCATAAAGAAGGAAAAACCTAACTTAGAAAGCAACCAGCTTTCTGATCTTCAGTTTAAGATAGGAATCAGAACAGTCTTGTATAATTCAAGTGCTATTGACATTACACAAGCCGTAACAGAACGCATGAACTCTCGTTACCAACAAGAGAAAGCAAGCGCCGAGTAACACGGTATAAAAAAGTAGTACAAGTGTAACTTACCTCCTCCCATAACAAAAACGTTATGGGAGGACACCATTCCAACGAGAATATTTCCTTTTTTAGTATATTAAAAGGCTGTATTTCTGCTTACCGTTAGCAATATATAAAAACTGGTGTCATTGTAAATAAATCAGGCAGCCTGTACAAATTTCTCGATAGCAATCTTCTTAATACTTTTATAATCAACTTTGCCTGATGGAAGCATGGGTATGGAGTCTATTGACGTGTAATGGTCAGGTTGAGACAACTTTGGCAAACCGGCTTTATCGAGCCCTCTATTAAGTGAAATCTTATCCGGGTCTGCATCAACAACAAAAGCAACAAGTTGTTCACCTTTTTGTGCATGAGGAATATTTGTGACAGCACAACTTCTTTTCTCGCTCTCAGTATGTTGGTCTAATACGTATGATAATTTGTCTTCGATAGGTGTCAAGGGGATCATTTCACCCCCTATCTTGGCAAATCTTTTAAGACGATCAGTAATATATAAAAATCCATTTTCAAATTTCCCTATATCACCGGTAATATAAAAACCGTCATGAAATGCCTGACTGGTTAACTCAGGTGCTTTATAATATCCGCCCATAACATTGGGACCTTTGATGCATATTAAACCCTCTTCGCCCGGCTGCAGTTCTTCATAAGTTTCAGTGTTCACTATTTTGCATTTAACATTCGGCATGATCCTTCCTACACTTCCATGGCAATAGTCATTCGGATAATTCACCGTAATACAAGAACAGCTTTCAGTAACTCCATAGGCCTCAAAAATGGTTATACCCAGTTTTTCATTGAATTTATTCCTAACATTTTCACTTAACTTTTCAGCTCCTGCAAATGCAAGACGAACACTCGAAACCTGTTCCCTCTTCCACCTTTTCATAAATCCTCTATAAAGTGTGCTGGTCCCTAAAAGCATTGTAACACGATATCTGTGAACAATTTTACCAAGTCTTTCATAATCAGTAGGATTTGGATGGAAAACTGCCCCCATACCCATTATCAATGGCAGCCAGAGGCATGCGACAAAACCAAAGACATGAAAGAACGGTAAGGTGCCCAACACCTTGTCCTCAAGATTTGGTTGAAAAACAGTACTGAAAGCCTGGATACTCATGTAAATATTTTTGTTTGTCAGAGGAACACCCTTTGGGTGGGATTCAGAACCAGAGGTAAAAAGTATTATGGCGATTTTATCAGGTGCATCAAACTCTTTAAATCCTTGAATTAAGGACTGGCTCGACTTAAACTTACAGGAGAAATAAGTTATCAGTTTCTCCAGCTTTGATGTTTTCTCCTTTATATCTTCAATGAAAACCATCCTCGGGTCTTCAGCAATTTCAGCTTTCTGAATAAACACTCTTGAAGTAAAAATTGTCTTTACACCACAAGTCTTCATTGCCCACTCCTGCTCATCTTTACCTGCGATGAAATTCAGGCCAACAGGGGTTTTGCCTGACAACGATGTCGCAATGAAAGCCAAGGCTCCTCCCACAGAGGCAGGAAAAAGCAGGGCAATGTTTTCACCTTCAAAGTTACGAATATGTTTGGACAGAAGGATACCTGCAGTAAGCGTCTGACCGAATGTCAGGGACATCCCGGTTGAGTCTTCCTGAACGACTTTGTTGAAATTCTTTTTTGCAGTCTTTATAAAGCCTTCTATAATCATATGTAAAAACCTTCTGATTTAATAAATGCTCATTCTACAACTTCATAGCCCTTTTCTATCCACGATTCAATTCCGCCCAGCATATTAAAAACATATTTATGCCCCCTTGATGTAAGCAATTCACAAGCCACCTTACTTCTGTTGCCGTTATGACAATATACTAAAATACTTTGTCCTGTCTGGATCTCGTGCATTTTTTCTGTCAGAATCATAATCGGTATGAGAACCGCGCCCTTGATATGAGATCTTGCATATTCCTCACCCGTTCTTACATCAAGGACAAAGTCCACCTTGCTGTTATTCTGTTCACTCATCATATATTTCGCTTCAGACACGGAAACATTATTAAAGATTTCCCTCGCGAACGATTCTGACATAGAAAAACCTGATGTCAAAATAACCAGATAAATAGCAACCGAAAATACAAGCTTTCTATTCGAAAATTTTCTTATCACTATTTCTTCTTCCTCCACGCTACCTTGTCTTTTTTGTCTTCTATGATAATTCCCAGCTCGCTTAATCTATCTCTCACTTTATCCGCCAGTTCCCATTGCTTACAGGCTCGCAAATCATTCCTGGTATCAATCAATGTCTTTATTAGATCATCCTCCATTCTATAAGCATCTGCTCCATCTGAAGCGCGCGGCACTGTCTTTTCTGTAATGATGCCCAGAACATTTCCTCCGTAAGTTCTGTAGAATGAATCAATTTCTGATAACACACCCTCACTAACCTCCTCATCCATGCTAAGAAGGCCATTAACCTCCTTGGACAAATTAAAGAGGACGGCTAGCGCTTCTGCTGTATTGAAATCCTCATTCATTGCTTCTTCAAAGGTATTCTTGTAACTTTCTAATTTTGTCTTCCATGTATCAAGCCCTTCAGTTCCGCTAGATGATTCCATTCGCTCTCTTAAGCTACGTATTGTATTGTGCAATCTCTCCAGTCCCGTATTGGCTGCATCTAAAGCCTCATCGCTATAGTTGATCGGGCTGCTGTAATGTGTATTGAGAACGAAGAAACGTATTGTCAAGGGCGAGATTTTTTTGAACGCATCCTTGAGGGTAACGAAATTACCCAGAGATTTACCCATTTTCTGCCCATCAACAGTTACCATGTTGTTATGCATCCAGTAACGTGCAAAAGGCCGTTCATTAGCAGTCTCACTTTGAGCGATTTCACACTCGTGATGTGGGAATACATTTTCAATTCCGCCACCATGTATATCAAACGTCTCGCCCAGATATTTCATAGACATGACTGAGCACTCAAGATGCCATCCCGGAAACCCCACACCCCAGGGACTGTTCCATTTCATAATATGCTCGGGACCTGCCTTCTTCCAGAGTGCAAAATCTGCCGGATGTTTTTTCTCAGGATTTATCTCGATACGCGCCCCCGACTCTTGCTCATCAAGTTTTCGCCCTGAAAGCTTGCCATAGTCCTTCAATTTTGACACATTGAAATAGACAGACTGGTTTGACTCATAAGCAAATCCCTTGTCGATTAGTGTGCCTACGAGATCTATCTGCTCCGGAATATGACCGGTTGCACGTGGTGAAATATCAGCCCGAATATTGTTCAGCATATCCATATCTTCATAATAGCTTCTCATATACATTTCAACCAACTCCATCGGTTCTACCTTCTCCAGCTTTGCCCTCTTTTCAATCTTATCTTCCCCGGCATCCGCGTTATCTGTTAAGTGCCCAACATCAGTAATGTTTTGCACATATCTCACCTTATAGCCAAGATGCCTTAGATAGCGAACGACAATATCAAAACTGACATAACTCTTTGCATGCCCAATGTGAGGATGATCGTAAACAGTCGGCCCACACACATAGATGCCAACCCGTCCCTCTTCAATAGGGACAAATGTCTCTCTCTGCCTTGTTAATGTGTTATAAATTTTTAATGTCATTGTTAGTATCTATTATTAAATGTTTATTGAAATAAAAAATAAGTTATGTAAGACGCTTAATCACCTGACTTATTGTTAACTGTATAAGTTTCTACCCTGTTTCGGCCAGATTTTTTAGCCTGGTAAAGGGCTCGATCGGCATATGCTAATAAATCATTTGCTGATCCCGCATCATTACTGAATGCGATACCAATACTGACCGTTATTTGAAACGGTTTTGATTCATATTCAAACAGTTGTCTAGATACTATCTTCCTGAATCTTTCGTACGCCTGATAAATACTATCCCTACTCGCATTCGGCAAAATCACTGCAAACTCTTCTCCACCATAACGACATGCAAGGTCATTCCTCCTGACATGTTTTTGGAGTATCTTCCCAATACCCGATAATACCATGTCACCGGTGGGGTGACCGAATGTGTCATTTACTTTTTTGAAATGATCCAGGTCAAACACTATAAGTGCCATCTCTGTTTCATATCGGTTTGCCCTTTCAAACTCTCCTTCCAATGCTTCCACGAAATAGCGGCGATTATGTAATCTTGTTAATTCGTCCACCGTAGACATTTCTGCCATCTTTGCCTGAGCTTTCTTCACATCACTTCTTAGACGGGCTCTTTCCAAAGTATTATTTATAACTCTGCAAAGTGACTCGGTGTTGATTCTGCTCTTCGGCAAATATTCATACGCACCAAGCTGTATCACCTGCGATGCAAGCATTTCATCACCTTGCCCAGTAACGACTATTACGGGAGTTTCTATATCCTCTTTATCAATATTTTTGAGGAATTCGATACTTGTTCCATCTTTTAAGATATGGTCCAGGAAAATCAAATCAAAATATTCCCGCTCTAACAGAGTAAAAGAATCTTTAGAATTGCCTGCCCAGGATAAACTGATTAGATCCTGCTCTCCCAATACAGTCTTAATCCCTTCAAAAACATCCTCTGAATCGTCTACCACAAGTATATTTATTTCTCTATTAAAGCTGACGATAGCAGTGCTATCGCAACCCGACGGCAATGGTTCAGAATAGTGTAAGGTATTAATCTTTTTTGTTATGTTGGATATCTTCTGCCCAGACGCTTTCATTCGATTTATACATTCAACAGATTTCTCAGGGCTATCACTAATTTCATCCATCAATTCTATATCTTCCAACAGAGACGCCAGTGGTTGGTTCAGCTCCTGGGCCTTTGCTCCGGCCATCTGAAGCAATACCTTGAGACGCTCTTCTTCAATAACCGCTTCCTGTTGTTCCAGAATTCTTTCGTTTGCCTTCTTTAACTCAGTATTAGTTTTCTTCAGGGCAATTTTCTGTCCGTGCAACTCAAGAAATATATTGACTTTACTCTGTAAAATATCAGGGTCTAATGGCTTAAACAAATAATCCACTGCACCTTTATCATATCCTTCAAATATGTACTTTTGTTCTTTGCTGATTGCGGTTACAAAGATAATAGGAATATTCTTTGTTTCCTCGTTTCCGCGCATTATTTCTGCAACCTCAAACCCATCCATATCCGGCATCTGAACATCAAGGAGAATAAGTGCAAAATCGTGTTCCAGCACCAATGCCAAAGCATCATTGCCACTTGAGGCCTCTATAATATCCAATCCTGGCTTAGCCAGAATTTTTCGAAGTGCCAGAAGATTAGCCGGTTTGTCATCTACAATAAGAATATTCATTCTATCTGTCTCGTCTAATTTATTTCCCAAATAACAGTCTCAAATTCTTCACATTGTGGTATAAGTTTGCATATTATACAACCCTTATCTTTCGCTTTCAAGCTTTCTAAGTAACAGCCCTATCTCGTCAAGTGGCAACACATAATCAGGGTCAACAGCCGCTATAGCTGCCTTGGGCATCTCCGCAGCTTCCGATGTTTCTGGTGTCTGGACAATTGCAAGCCCACCCGCTTCCTTTATTTTTTTTAACCCCCGGCTGCCATCTTTATTTGCACCAGTCAAAATAACCCCGATAAGCCCTTTTCCATAAACCTCTGCAGCTGACTCAAAAACCACATCTACAGACGGTCGCGCGTAATTAACAGGCCCCTCTACTGACATGGAAAACGTACCGTCATCCTCTATCAATAAATGGTAGTTTGGCGGTGCCACATAAACTATTCCTGCCTTAATTTCCTCTTTTTCATCAGCTTGCTTAACGTGCATATTACACTCATCATTCAATGACCGTTCTAAATAACCATCTGTCTCTTTGTGTCTGTGCATAACGATAATAATTGATAGAGCAAATCCTGACGGCAAAACTGATAGAATTGCTTTGATGGCCTTTAAGCCCCCGGTAGAAACACCTATAACAACAACCTTATATTTGTTGCCCTTTTCTATGTAATCATTTCTTGATTTTTGTATCATCTCAGGATTTCTCATCTTGTTAGAAGCGCTACGCAATTCTTCTATATACTCTTTCTTTCTCAATTACATTTTCAAAATTTTCAGAGAATGATGAAAACCTTATGGTTTCTTTGGAACCCAGGCAAAGGAATCCACCCGGGCGAAGGCTATCCATAAAAAGCCTGAATACACGGTCTTGTAACTCTCTATTAAAATAGATGAGTACATTCCTGCACATTATCAAATCCATTTCTCCGAAAACACTATCCGTTACCAGATTATGATTGGAAAAGACAATATTCTTTTTTAAGGAGTTATCCATGATTGCATTATCATATCTGGCAGTATAGTAATCAGCAAAAGATGCAAGGCCTCCGGCTTTTCTGTAATTGACAGTAAAATCTTTCATCTTTTCAATTGGAAAAATTCCTGATTTGGCTTTATCAAGTACCATCTCATTGGTATCTGTAGCATAAATCAGGGACGATTCGTACATGCCATTCTCCTTCAGTAGGATTGCCGTAGAGTAAATTTCCTCACCGCTGGAACAGCCGGCGTGCCACACCTTTATGAAAGGCTGTTTTTTCAGTTCATATATTACGATCTCCCTGAGTGCCTTGAAGAAAGATGGGTCCCGGAACATCTCAGTAACATTGATAGTAAGGTCTAAGAGTAATGTATCAAAGAATTCCTTATCGTTAAGTAATTTGTGCTGCATTTCAGATATTGTTTTGAGATTTGACTGGGAAAGTCGATAGCGTAAACGGCGTCTTAAAGAGGCCTTTGCATAATTCCTGAAATCATAACCGTACTTCTGGTAGATTGCCTCCAATATCAGGTCGAATTCAATCTTTTCATTTTCGTTTGTATTGTTCATAACAGTTCTAAAACGGAAAAGTCGTTTTGCTCAAATCTACATAAACGTCTTAGAATTATACACTTGACGATAATCATGTCAACAAGATGTCTTAAACCCTTATCACCTGTACATCTCACTGCTCACCCACTATGTAATACAAATGAAATAGATCTCCGGAAAAAATTATTATAACCGAATATGAAGAAATTAATCTATAAGAGCCAATATCAAAAAGACTTAAGGAATATTTTCATTGACAACCTAATGCCACAGTATAAAATTATCTGTAGATACACCGATAATAGCTAGAGTAAACGAATTGGTTAAGGAAATAAGCGTATGGAAGACACAAAACATTCAGATTATAAAAACTCGTTTAGGCTCAGAGAGGAACCTGAGCTGTGGAGAATTATTGGCAGCAGTAAAGAGATCAAGGACGTTCTCTCAAAGATACAGACTGTCCTGGAAAGTGATGTGCCAGTGGTTATTCAGGGAGAAACCGGTACTGGAAAGGAGCTGGTTACAAAAGCCATCCATTACAGAGGCCCAAGAAGCAAGCAGCCTTTATGCACTATAAACTGCGCGGCAATTCCTGAAAATTTGCTGGAGAGCGAATTAATGGGACACGAAAAAGGCGCATTTACCGGAGCAATCCAACAACAAGTAGGTAAGCTTGAACGCGCAAATAAGGGCACACTGTTTCTGGATGAAATAACCGAGATGCCCCTTACCATGCAGGCAAAAATCCTGCGCGTAATTGAAGAACAGGTATTCGAAAGAGTAGGCGGACAGAAATCTATCAAAACAGATGTACGGATTATTTCCGCGAGCAATAAAGAGCTATTAGATGAAGTTAGTTCTAAAAACTTCAGAGAGGATCTCTATTATCGTCTCAACGTTTTTCGAATTCACATTCCTGCATTGCGTGACAGAAAAGATGATATTCCGGAACTGGTTAATGTCTTTGTTAATAGATTTGGCGCACTATCAGGAAAAAAAATAAATAAACTAGACCCATCAACTATGGACAAACTGATAAATTACCGTTGGCCGGGCAATATCAGGCAACTTCAAAATAGTATCAGAAGAGCTATCCTGATAACAACCAATGATACGCTTCTCCCGGAACATTTTGATTTCCCAGATCTGGATGCAAACGGTTTGAGAATGATTGAATCCCTTGAAGATGGGCTGTCTAAATTGGAAGCTGCGTTGCGAAGAGGAGATGTGCTACCCTTAAGTGAAGTTGAAGAGATCTTTATCAGAAGAGCACTGAATGCAACAAATGGTAATATATCTGCAGCATCAGAAAAATTAGATATCGGCAGATCCACAGTCTATAGAAAGATGCAGGAGTACGGAATCGAAATAGAAGACTATCAAACATCGTAAAAGTTTAGAATTTTTATTGATTTGGTTATCAACGTCTTTTGCATTACCATAAAAAAACTGGTGCAATCCAGGGGAGCATAACATCAAGCACTCAACCAATCAAAACTATTACGGCCTCATCTGGGGGCTGTCAATTGCAGCAATCATATCCCTACTATATTTCACAGGAGTTTTCAACCGTCTGGAAAAGCTTCTTTATGACTGGCGTATCACACACAATAGTCATAAAAGCGCCCCTGATGTACCAAAAATTGCCATAATTGGTATATCAGACAAAGACATGGAACTACTGGGCAGGTGGCCCTGGCCCAGGAACCGTTATGCGGAATTACTTTACTATTTAAAAGAAGGCGGTGCCGGTACTATCGCCTTTGATATGTTCTTTGACCTGCCTGATGTAGAAAACATTAAAAATGACGTGGCATTATCAGAAGCTGCCAGCGACAACGGTGCAACTATTTTTCCTGTCTGGAGCCCTACCGCCAATCTTATGAGGTCAAGACCGTCAGACGGAGTCTACAAGGGAAGGTTAAGTAAAAATATTGACATGATCTCCGATTCTGCAAAAGGCATAGGACATCTAAATGTTTTCTATGACAGTGATGGTGTGGCGAGAAGTACACCCGTCCAGATATCAGGTACCGATAATAATGAAAGGTTTATACCTCTTTCTCTTGCTGTTTTCCTGGAACACATGGGCATTGACCTGAAGATGGAATTAAATCCTGGAAACTCATTAAAAATTGGAAACTTGCATATACCCCTTGACTCAAGGAGTTGTATACCAATCAATTATATTGATTTTGAAAAACAGGTAAATATCTATCACGGAACAAATATTAAGTGGATAGAAAAGCTTGGCCAGGAAAAGCCCATAACCTTATACTCTTTTTATGACGTATCTCCACAGAATGAAAACAGGGTACCCGCAGACCAATTCAAAGACAAAATCATTTTTATAGGAGTCGCAACCCCGGGATCTGAGCAGGATGTTCATGTTACGCCATTCGGTCGAAAATTTGGAATTTTCATCCAGGCGAATCTTCTCTACAATTTCTTAACGGAAAGGCTCATCTCCATTGCAGGACCTTTCTACACAATCTCAATAGTAACAGCACTGTCCATAATCTTCGGTATATTAATCTTCAGAATACATGTAAGAGGCAGTACGTACCTGTTGCTTGCAGGTGGCTTTCTAGTTCTATTCGCAATCTCGGCAATTATCGTATTTACAGGGCTTATACTATTTCAGAAATTTAATGTAATGATAGACATGATTCCCCTGGCTGCCATGTTTCTCATGCTTATAGGAACTTGCCTGGCCGTGAACCTGAGTTCTGTCAGTGGAGAATCTGCCATGAGAGACCTGCAATTAAACATGCTTCTTGAAGTAGGTGAAATGACAACGTCTAAAGACGAATCAGATCAATATTCTCTAAAATCATTTAAGGAAGACATTGAAATAACATCTGCACTCGCAATCCCTTCAAGTTCACCTGAAGAGCTACTGGAACCGATAATAAGAATAACCCACTGCGAAGCATCCGCTCTGTATACCCTGGATGCTGACACTGGAGATTACACATATACGGCTTTCACAGGACTTGACGAGATTAAGAGAGATTCACAAGAAATCTCTAGTTCTATAAACAGATGGATACAGTCTGAAACAAAGCCCGTCTGGATTGAAAATGTATCAAAACATCCCGAATTATCACAGGTAAACTATGACAATCTGCGATCCTGTCTGGCAGTACCTCTCATTGTAAGAAAGCAGACAATAGGAATACTTTATCTCTATAATAAACAGACCACAAAAATTTCTCCCTTTGCAGAGTTTACAGCTGAGGAACTGAGAATGATCTCATCATTCTCTCATCAAGTAGGAATTGCCATGGAGAACCATAGACTGTATTCCGATATCCATAATATCTTTTTAGACTATATCAAATCTATTGCTGCAGCACTTGATGCGAGAGACGCGTATACACACGGACACTCTCGTAGAGTAGCAGAGTTCAGCATTGGAATAGGCAAGGAGTTAGGACTTTCAGAAGGCGAACTGGAATTCCTGGAACTCTCCGCCACTATTCATGATATAGGCAAAATTGGAATCGGTGAGAGTGTTCTAAACAAGCCGGGCAAATTAACTGATGAGGAGTTTCTTATCATCAAATCACACGTTGTTAAGGGCAGCAAAATCCTGGAACCCATGTCACGATTGCGTGCCTTGATGCCGGGTGTTCGCCATCATCATGAAAAATATGACGGCACAGGATATCCGGATGGTTTAAAAGGTGACGAGATCCACCTTGTTGCCAGGATCATATCAATTGCCGATACGTACGATGCAATGACAACCAGCAGGGTTTATCGAAAGGGCCTTCCAAAGGAAGTAGCTTTTAAAGAGATTGAAAAGGGAGCAGGCACCCAGTTCGACCCAAAACTGGCATTAGCATTTGTTGAATTTATGAGAAACAATGAAGAAACAGAAAGCACCCAGACTGAAAGCAAAGATGCCTAAAAACTAAACACCATGTTAAATCGTACTAAACTATGGCATATTAAATATACGCATGAATTTTACTTTTATTTCAAACAACAGGATGATAAACTATTACATTACAACCAGTTAGCTTCCTAAGCGCCTCCCGTGGATATGCACGACACGTTACACCGGGTGCAAAATGGTATATAGTTTGCGTTCTCTGTATGTGTTTCTCTAAAGTTTAACCGTATTATTGAACATGCGGGAGATTACAAGAAATTACCCGTAAAACTCAGTAAAAAGATTATGTGGAAATTGGAGGGTCTATCATGTGGAAATTGAAATACAAGGGTAGAAACAGAGGATTCACACTTATTGAAATCCTTGTGACGATTGGGATAATCGCCTTATTAGCAGGCATTGGCGTTGTAACGATTGGCAAGGTAAAAGGGGCAAACAGCCAGACAACGTGTATAAGTAACTTGAGGTCACTATCTCAGGGCTTGCAATCGTATTATAACGATTACATGACCTTCCCCGCAGACGGCTATCCTGACGATGGCGACGATATGTACCCTCTTTCTACCGAACTTGCAAACTATATAAACGACAAATCAACATTTGTCTGTCCTGGAGATGACGATACCACCAGTATCGCTAACTTCGCAAGCTATGACCCATACTATGTGGCACGAAAGGGATCTTATGATAGTAACGAACTTGCCCTCGGCTGCCCTCGTCATAGAGGCGCTAAGAATTCAACAACTGCATTTTCCACCGGCTCTACAGAAATCACGAGTGTTGGTGCTGTAACGGTTAGCGGACAGGAGATACCACCGGACGGGACCACTGCACAAAGAACAATCAGCAGCGTAAATGACAAGATGACATTTGCTGATAACAGTACTGTTACCGTAACAAATGCGTCTGGGGGTAGCTACGGCTGCTTCCTGGTACAATCTGTCAGGCTTTCTGACGGAACCCTGTATAGCATCGTAAAGGTGCAGGACAGTGGAACTATAGATGTCCAGGTTACGACGGGATCTAAATTTGAGGTTGTTACGCCAAGTGCGATCGTAGGAGTAAGAGGCACAGAGTTTACCGTGGCTACCAGCGACAACGGTTCAGAAATAGGTTACCAAACAGTTGTTACGCAAACGGCTGGGATTGTAGTGGTAACGGATCGTGAAACGGGTAATGTGTCTACATTAGAAACCAGTGGAACAAGATCTACGACTACGGGAGATGTGCCGCTGCATTCACACTATCATACTCATGTGGATGGAGAGAGGCACATGCACGAACATCCATCCCAAAACCAGGCTCACCATGGCAAACCAAGAGCGGGAACTGATGATGATGATGATAGCAGCGCTGATGACAGTGACAAAACCATCTGCCACAAACCTGATACACCTGCTCAGAAAACTATGGTGATACCATCATCTGCTTGGCCAGGACATAAAAGTCATGGAGATCGTTCAAGCCCATGTACGCAATAGAAGCAGTAATGATCACAACGTAAGTTAAGCTATTTTACTTGAATATTTCATTTTCATTGGATAGATTAAACCTTAGAGGTTATAGAACAGCAATATATTACGTGATATCTATCATTGTCAGGAGACTATTGTGAGATTCGGTGAGTATTTAATCAAGAAGGAGAGGATTGATGAAAGTGAACTGGAAGACGCTCTCAAGTTTCAGAAAGAAAAGCACATAACTCTTGGCGTACTGGCTGTAAAGGAGAATTTTCTAAGTAATAAGCAATTGAGTACAATTCTGGATAATCAGAGAGAGAATGGTGGCCTCTTTGGAGAGATCGCAATTGAATTGGGATTTATAAGCAAGGAAAGTATTGACAAACTCCTCGTATTGCAAAAGGAAAGTCGTAATCTGCTTGGTGAGATACTGGTTTTATACGGAGCCATTAGTAAGGCGGATATGGAAGAAGAGTTGAGACAGTTTCTTGAATTAAAAGAAAAGGGAGAAATAGATAATATATAAAGAATTTATTATTAGCCGCATATATCTTCCCTGATCCAGGCTACTTCTTCCAAATACCATTACTATCCTCGTAATCTCTACCACAAACTGTAAATTTAATCAGGAGAAAAAAAGATGAAAAAACCGGATGAATCTTTTGACAACTCTGACAATGATGTCCGATCAAATCCAACGGACAGTGACGAGCTATTGAGTGGTTTTGACGAAAGGCGACGTAACTTTTTGAAAAAGCTTCTCATCACGACAGCATATGTGACACCCGCAATACTAACACTTTCCATGAGGGATCTGGAAGCGAGAAGGAGAAGGAAAAAACCTACAAGGAAAGCAAAAAAGAAGAAGAGCAAGAAGAAGAAAAGGTAGTGTTAACATTAACGATGTAACGTGGGGTTGCTGTATGAGATGTAATGTAGCTCTTGGATACATATGCACAAATTAAACCCGTTTACATCCAAAATGTCTGGCGACAGTATTTTCTCAAACCAGAAGGTTTGAGTTACACCTCAAAACAATATGAAAACTTCATATTCATCTCTGGGACAAATGCTGCGGGACAAGGGAATAATCTCTGATGAGCAGCTAGATAAAGCGCTGGCACACCAGAAGAGACAATCAATCAGGCTGGGAGAAGCGTTAACAGAGATGGGTTATGCTGACTCTGAAGACATAACAAAAAGCCTGGCAGAGCAATATGACTTTCAAGTCGTCAACCCCATGGCCGCTCCAATTCCGGAAGACGTGATAAACACCGTCCCAAAAAACATCGCAAAAAAACATAACATTGTTCCTGTAGCAAGACAAGGCGATCTGCTTATCATTGCCATAAGCGACCCACTGGATATCGATACACTCGAAGATCTGCGTTTCACATTGAATGTTAATGTTGAAGGCGTGTTGGCTACAAAGAGTAATATTGAACATGCTATAAAAAAATATTATGACAAGGAAAGGGTAGTCTCATTTGATGGATATCTGGATGGATTTAAGTCAATAATTGCCAGTGCTGATAAATCTTTGGACTACACATTTGGTGCTGAGGAAGAAGCGGAGGCGCCAATTGTCAAACTTGTTACCTTCATAATTGATGAGGCGGTTAAGACACGAGCCAGTGATATCCACATCGAGCCACTTCCAAATAAAACCCGTATAAGATACAGAATTGATGGTGTATGTCAGGAAGTACACTCAATTACAAAACGCATACATGATGCGTTAATTTCTAGAATAAAGATACTCTCCAATATTGATATCACAGAAAAAAGAAAGCCACAAGACGGGCGCATCAGCTCTGAAGTGGGTGAAAAACCAATAGATATCAGGGTAAGTACAATACCAACTACCTGCGGTGAAAGTATTGTAATGAGAATATTGGAAAAATCGACAGTACTCATACAACTCAAAAATATGGGTTTTTCTGATCATGATTACAACAACTTTAAAAGCATACTAAAGAAACCAAACGGCATATTTCTGGTTACCGGACCTACCGGCAGTGGTAAATCTACAACTCTTTATGCATCATTAAATGAAGTAGATCGCGCAGAAAACAAGATCATTACCGTAGAAGACCCGATAGAATACACTCTTTCAGGAATTAACCAATGTCAGGTAAACGAGAGGATAGGATTGACCTTTCCGAACATACTCCGTGCCGTACTGCGACAGGATCCAAATATTATTGTCATAGGAGAGATTCGAGATGTAGAGACAGCGGAGATAGCAGTTACTTCTGCATTAACCGGGCATCTGGTCATGAGCACTCTTCATACAAATGACGCACCTTCAGCCATAACAAGGCTGGTAGATATGGGTATCAAACCTTTTCTTATATCATCATCAATTCAGGCAATCCTGGCTCAACGTCTGGTTAGAGTAATATGTCCAAAATGCAAGGCCCCACACAAATTAGAGAAGGATGTTTTAGAGGCGCTTAATATTGATAGTATTAATCTTGAAAATACGGAGTTTTACCATGGCATAGGGTGTGAGTATTGTAACAAAACCGGTTATCGCGGTAGAAAACCTATCTTTGAGTTCATGAGCATGAATACTGAGTTAAGAGACGCAATATTTCATAATATGCCAACGAATGAGCTAAGAAAAATTGCGCATTCTAATGGAATGAGCACACTCGCCGAAGACGGACTGAGATTGGCACGTGCGCAAATCACAACACTGGAAGAAGTGATGAGAATCACTTCGATAGATTCCATATAAACTTCATCCTAATGCACTAAGAATAAAAACTTAGAACACAAAACAACATGGCAACAAAAGAAGATAAAAGAAAATTGTTCGGGCAGATATTACTAGAAAAGAAGCTGGTGACTGAGGACCAGATAAAGGAAGCTCTTGAAATACAGGAAATTAATGGAAAAGCTCTGGGAGACGTATTGGTAGACCTTGAATATACGACTAGCAACAGAATTATTGAAGTGCTGAGTGATTATCTTGGAATGGAAGTTATTGATCTCGAAAATGTAGATCTTAATCAGGATGTCCTGGACAAAATCCCACATTCTGTTGCTCAGCTTTATAGAATAATCCCGATAGCCTTTGAAGAGTCTACAATCACCGTGGCGCAACAGGATCCTCTGGACATACAACAGATGGATGATCTCAGGTTTCTCCTGAAGTATGATGTGAAGCCCGTCTTAGTTGAGAGAGAAAATGTCGCAAACGCCATAGATAAATATTATCCCGGTGGACATGAATCTGTAGATGAAATCCTGGACAAGTTCCAGCATGATTTATCAGCAACAAATGACTCCATGAGTAGAGAAATTATTGAAATGGAGCATTTGAAGGAGATGTCCAATGACACACCAATAAAAAGCTTCGTCAATTTAATTCTTTTACAAGCCATCATAGTCAAGGCAAGCGATATACATTTTGAAGTCTTCGAGAACGAATTCAGAGTTCGCTACAGAATCGATGGAGTACTACGTGAAAAAGTACCGGTGCCGGTGCTCTTTGCAAACGGTATTATCTCAAGAATCAAGGTCATGGCAAACATGGATATAGCAGAAAGAAGGTTGCCGCAAGATGGCCGCATATTTCTGACTATAAGAGGACACTCTGTTGATGTTCGTATCTCAACATTGCCTACTAATCATGGAGAAAGCGTTGTTATGAGGATACTTGACAAGAGTTCAGTTTCGCTTGATCTGACCAGATTAGGCATGATGCCTGACAATCTAAGGACAGTTAAACAACTGATGCATAAACCCAACGGAATTATTCTGGTTACCGGCCCTACGGGTTCAGGAAAAACAACAACATTATACGCGTGCCTCAACCATATTAATGTAACCGGGCTAAAAATCATTACGACTGAAGACCCTGTTGAGTATGATATTGACGGTATAATGCAGATTCAAATTAATCCGGAGATTGACGTAACATTCTCCAATTGTTTAAGGTCAATATTAAGGCAGGATCCAGATATAATTCTGATAGGAGAAATCAGAGATCTGGAAACATTAGAGATAGCGGTGCAGGCATCACTGACAGGTCACCTGGTATTAAGCACGTTACATACAAATGATGCCCCGTCAACAATAACGAGATTAATTAATATGGGACTCAAGCCGTATTTAATAACCGCTGCACTGGTAGCCATAATCAGCCAGAGATTAGTGAAAAAAATATGCCCGGATTGCAAAGAAGAATACACTCCTGGCGACGACATACTGCATGAGATTGGATTGCTTGATCACGATTTACAGGACAGGCATTTCTATACGGGAAAAGGCTGTAGTAGTTGTAATCGTACGGGTTACAATGGCAGAATGTCAATCCTTGAGATAATGTCAGTAAATGAAGAAATCTGTTCGCACATTATCAAACAATCATCTACTGAAACGTTAAGAGAAATAGCCAGGAATAATGGTATGCAGACATTATCAGAAAGCGGGCTGAACGCTGTATACAACGGGTTAACTACTCTGGAAGAGGTCGCAAGAGAAACAAGTATAAATTAAACAACTTTAGTCACTTCAAATTTTAGTCACTTTTAACTTTACAGTGTAACACCATAACTATGCCAATATTTAAATACCAGGCTTTTGACAGTGATGGTACATTTATAAAAGATGAAGTGGAAACAGTTTCATACGATGAAGCACTTGTGTCTATACGTAGCAAGGGATATTATCCTACTTTAGTTAAGCAGCTCAAAGACAAAATCGCAGCAGAATCCATAACCACAAAAAAACGCAAAAGATCACTATCATCAATAACTATTGGCAGAGTAAGTGACAAACAGATAAACCCATTCACAAGACAACTAGCAACACTCCAAAATGCCGACATACCTATTGTACAAAGTCTGACTATTCTTGAAACACAAATGAAAAAGGGGTTGTTAAAGAGTGCTGTTGGAGAAATAATTGCTGATATTAAGGGTGGAGATACCCTATCCATAGCAATGTCAAAACACCCCAAAGTTTTTGACAAACTCTACGTAAACATTATCAACGCAGGTGAGATTAGCGGAACACTCGATACAATCTTAGAGCGATTGGCAACATACAGAGAAAAAATGCAGAAGCTCAAACGAAAAATCATTAGCGCTATGATGTACCCCACAACTGTTATTTTAGCATCTGGTGCAATACTGACTGCAATTATGATGTTCATAATACCCAGGTTTGCAACGATGTTTCAAGAGATGGGAGTACCCCTTCCGTGGCTGACAGCTGGTTTGATAAGCGTAAGCAACTTTTTATTTATTCACTGGTATTCCATATTTGGAATTCCAGTTGCCGTCTTCATTACTTTTAAGTCAATAGGAAAAATAGACAAATGCCGATTGGTAATTGATAGACTGAAATTTAAAATACCGATATTCGGCAAGCTTATTAATAAATCTGTTGTCTCCAAATTTGCAAGGACTCTTGCAACCCTGATATCAAGTGGTGTGCCCATACTGGAAGCCCTTAACAATGTGAGAAATATTACCGGAAACCTGGCAATGAGTAAAGCGGTTAACCGGATACATGACAGCATCCGTGAGGGAGAAAGTATTGCGAAACCGCTACGTGAGTCAAAAATATGTGAGCCAATGGTAGTCAATATGGTTGAAATAGGAGAGCAAACCGGAGAACTTGATAAGATGCTCACCAAGATTGCCGAGAATTATGACAACGATATTGACAGTCTTGTTGAATCACTGACAAGCATGCTGGAACCGATTATTGTTATATTCCTGGGAATATCGGTAGGAACAATTGTAATAGCACTTTTTCTACCACTGATAAAACTTATGAACAGCCTGGGAGGCGGGATATAGTGTCAGGAACTACAAATTTATGTATTAAAGAATTACTAAATTCCTTAAACTTTATAAAATGAAACCTATGCAACATTCAACAATAAATCGCCAAGCCTCAATCGACAATAATCATTTGTCAATTTTCAATATTCAATCCAAAGCCGGTTTCACACTCATAGAGCTATTGATAGTTATTGTAATAATGATGTTCCTTGCCGGTATCACCGTACCCATCGTCTCTTCTATCCAGACAAATGCAAAGAAAGGGGTAACGTCGGCACAGATAAGCCAGCTGGGACTTGCACTGAAGCAGTTTGAAAGTGATTTTGGCGTTTTCCCTTCTGATAGCTACACAATGTCCGATACGGCTATAACCATTGGCGGTGTGACTATACCACTAGATGACGACCTGAATTCAGGTTCAAGGTGTCTTATGTTTTTCCTGGGCAGTAAATTCATATTCACTTCATCCAGTTTTACCGCAACGTACGGCCCGTATATAGAATTTAAGAGATCACAAATTGAAGAAGTCACGAGTACAACCTTTACCGGCACCGACACAGACATTACAATCGAAGGAATAAACGGTACAACCAAGGTATATGAGTACAAAGATCCGTTTGGAACTCGTTACTATTCGTACGACAGCAGCTCTCCACCTACCCTTAATAACACAGCCTCATTCGATATTTACTCTTATGGCCCTGATAAAAACGATGATTTAGGAGTATCAACAAGCGATGACATTACGAACTGGTGAGAAAGGTTTTACTTTAATGGAGCTGTTGATTGTAATAGGGATAATTATCGTCATCGCTGCAGCTGTTCTGACCGTTATTCCAGGTATGCGCCAAAAGACACAGGAAAAGGCGACAAAGGCTTTCATGGAGCGTCTGGAAGTAGCTTTAGAGCAATACTACGATGATAACAGGTCCTATCCTTCCGGCGATATTACAAGTGTCAAAACTGCTCTAGAACCTTCTGGCCCAACATCAAGACAGTACATTGAGTTTGATGACAGCGAAGTAAACGGCAGTGATATTGTGGACTATTGGGGAAACCCTTTTGTATATGATGCAACTCCCAGCAATAATACCGGCACATACGACTTATACTCAACCGGCGTGGACGGCGCGTCAGCCTCTAGCGGAGACGATGCTGATGATATTAATAACTGGAGTCGATAACCGTAACTAAGTTTGATATGCCTTAAGTGAACTAAAGTGATTAAAGTCAAAAAACCATTTTCTCACCACAACCTTTGCCTTTCGCTCATCCTAAACTGCTGACACCTTGAAACCTGTTTTCCTAACTGATATAATCCTCACATGACAAATAAAAATGGATTCACACTCGTTGAGATGCTTGTTGTCATAGCAATAATTATCCTGATAAGCGTTTCCGCCATACCCGCAATTACACCATTTCTCAAAGGGCAAAGATTAAGTAAAGGAGCACGCATAGTTCAAGCATCCGCTCTGGCAGCGAGGACAATGGCAATTAATTCCAGAAAAGCACGATGGCTGGTGTTCGACTCAATAAACTATAAATTATCAATCAAAGACGAAACCGGTTCAACCGTATTGGGAAAAGAAGAATTCCTACCGGGTACCATTGAATTTGGCACAAGCACAGGGACATGGTCAGCAGGAACAAGCACCGTCTCTTTTGACCCAAACGGTACTGCTGACACCTCAACCCTGGGCACGGATACGGTTACAATTCAGGACAAACAGGGAAACTCCAAGAATCTTAAGATAATTGATTATACAGGACAGATAATAAGTGATTAGATTGTCTATTGTCTATTGAAGATTGAAGATTGACAATTGAAAGGATTATGCATGAAGAGTGAGGAATTAAAGCTGAGAACAAAAACATTTGCTCACCGATGTGTCAAGCTTTGCATGACATTGCCGAATTCATATTTAGGAAAACATCTAAAAGGGCAACTAATAAGATCGTCTACATCAGTTGCATCTAATTACAGAAGCGCATGTATCGCACAATCTAAGGCTAGTTTTATATCAAAGCTTAGTATTGCATTGGAGGAAGCTGATGAATCATTCTTCTGGCTGGAATTTATTATTGACGAAAAACTTCTAAAAATAAAACTCGTAGAACCTCTTTTAAATGAAGCTAGAGAACTGACCGCTATTTTTATATCATCCCGTAAGACTGCAAGGAAATGAAGAGAAAGAACAATAGACAATTTTCAATATTCAATTTTCAATCCTGCGCCGGTTTTACACTGATTGAAATAGGGATAGCTATCTTCATCCTCGGAGTCGGACTGATAAGTATGTTAACTATATTTCCTATCGGTGTTGACTCTATGAAAAAAGTAACTCAATATTCCAATGCAGCGCTCCTCACAGAATCAGCAATATCAGATTTAAGGTCAAACGATATAGTAAGTATTGTCGGCACGTTGACTGCCGGTCAGAGCTACACATATCCTGATATTAACGATATAAATCAAGACATGCAATTTGTTGACTCCTATGGAACCACAACACATGCTCAATACTCATGGCAGGCTACAGTACAAAATTTATCGTCCAATAACAATCTTGTCAGAGCACAGATAGCCATATTCAGAAATTTTGATTCTACTAAATTCGGCGCTGGCACGGCTGACTTTACGCAAACGAGCACTACAGTGTCTAGTGTATCAGTATTTCCTTCATGGCTGACATCCAAACACTACATAAGAGCGAGTGACAATAGTAGTGATGATAAATTCTGGTATAGGATAGATA
>ENA-OREN01001336-OREN01001336.1-marine-metagenome-genome-assembly--contig:-NODE-1336-length-29396-cov-4.428869_pt1 | contig 29396 bp, 26 predicted proteins | sample MGYA00248624_ERZ508555 | MGnify/ENA primary metagenome ERZ508555 (study PRJEB26222, sample SAMN06267773) | marine metagenome | isolation source: Saanich Inlet, British Columbia, Canada | place...
GCAACTGAAATACAAAGTGCAATGAAAACAGTCTTCATAATTTATTTTATTCCATGAATTCACACAATTTGAAAATCAATAGCATCGAGACCTTCAGCAATGAATATGTCGGGTTGGTACGTGTACGTACAAAAGACGGTTCTGAGGGCTGGGGGCAGGTTTCACCTTACAATGCGGATATTACGGCTTTGTTGGTGCACCGCCAGATTGCGCCGTATGCGCTGGGTGCGGATGCCCTGGACATAGAAAAACTGGTTCAGGAAATTCCGGAACGTGAACACAAATTCCCGGGATCATATTTGCGCCGGGCACTCGCCGGACTCGATACCGCACTCTGGGATTTGCGAGGAAAACTGGAAAACAAAAGCGTTTGTGAACTGCTGGGCGGAACACCAAGACCGTTAAGGGTTTACGCTTCCAGTATGAAACGTGACATAACTCCGCAAGACGAAGCAGAACGGTTTTTGCGTTTGAGAGACGAATTCGGTTATGATGCTTTCAAGTTTCGTGTTGGCAGGGAATGCGGACATGATGAGGATGAGTGGTCAGGACGTACAGAAGAAATTGTTCCGGGAATCCGTAAAGCGCTTGGTGATGAGGTTGCGTTGCTCGTAGATGGTAATAGTTGTTACACTCCGGAAAAAGCTATTTCAGTTGGTCGACTTTTAGAAGACAATGGAATCTGTCATTTTGAGGAGCCATGTCCATACTGGGAACTGGAGTGGACAAAACAGGTCACGGATGCACTCAAGCTGGATGTGACTGGAGGCGAGCAGGATTGTGATTTATCCACCTGGAAACGAATAATCGAGATGCGGGCTGTTGATGTAGTGCAACCGGATGTGTGCTACCTTGGAGGACTGACACGCACCCTCAAGGTCGCTGAAATAGCACGCCAGTCCGGTCTCATCTGCACACCGCATTCGGCTAATCTCTCGATGGTTACAGTTTTTACACTGCATATGATGGGAGCCCTGGAAAATGCGGGGCCTTATGTGGAGTTTCCCATTGAAGGAGCGGATTATTATCCATGGCAATATGACATCTACGAACCCGTATTGGTTGCAAAAGACGGTAAAGTGCAAATTCCAGAAGCTCCGGGATGGGGAATCGAAATCAATCCGGATTTTCTAGAAAAAACCAAGTATCAGATCAGTACATTGAATTAGGAATATTTTGTGAAAATCAAAGACTTAAAAACATTTGTAGTAGGTAATCCAGCGCCGCATTTTGGTGGGCGATATTTTATTTTTCTCAAACTCATTACCGACGACGGAATTGAAGGTGTCGGCGAAGTTTATTGCGCAACTTTTAGTCCGCACATCATCGTAAAAATGATTGAAGACGTTTTTGAGCGTCATGTAGAAGGGAGCAATCCTTTCTGGATTGAAGCACTTTGGCGAAATGTATATGGACGCGGTTACACCTTACGTCCGGATGTTTCACTGATGGGAGTCTTGAGCGGCTTGGAAATTGCGCTTTGGGACATTTGTGGAAAATCTGTAGACAAGCCAGTTTTTGAATTACTGGGTGGTAAAGTTCACGAAAAATTGCGTTCTTACACTTATCTTTATCCAAAAGACGGAGCAGTTTATGCCGAGGACGAACCACATGTTTACAACAATCCTGAGCTTGCCGCAGAAGCTGCGGCGGAATATGTGGCGCAAGGCTTCACTGCAATCAAGTTCGATCCGGCAGGGGCATATTCGGTTTTTGATCCGCGTCAACCTTCATTGGAGACTATGGATCGTTCCGAATTATTTTGTAAACGAATTCGCGAGGCTGTCGGTTCCAAAGCAGATTTGTTGTTCGGTACACACGGACAGTTCACTGTTTCCGGTGCTGTTCGGCTAGCACGTCGTCTGGAAGCCTACGATCCGCTTTGGTTTGAGGAACCGACTCCTCCGGAGCGTCCGGAAGAAATGGCAAAAGTTGCCCGCCAAACTTGCATTCCGATCGCCACCGGAGAACGGTTGACCACCAAATATGAATTTGCCCGGGTGCTTGAAACCGGAGCTGCCTCGATTTTACAGCCGGCCCTCGGGCGAGTCGGAGGGATTTTAGAGGCCAAAAAAATTGCGGGAATGGCCGAAAGTCATTACGCCCAAATTGCACCCCATCTTTATTGCGGCCCCATTGAAGGTGCGGCCAATATCCAACTTAGTGTTTGCTCACCGAACTTCTTGATTTTGGAAGGAATTCAACGCTGGAATGGGTTTCATGCAGAAATTCTCAAAAAACCTATACTTTGGGATTCAGGATATGTGATACCATCAGACGAACCTGGACTTGGAGTAGAATTGAATGAAGAAGTTGCCCTGGCAAATCCTTACAATGATTCCACTTTACATTTGAAAATGGCAGATGAACCTATTCTTTGAAAGTAGCTCTGCATTTCCGGCAGTTTTACCAAATGCATATTATTCGTATTACACTTTTAAAACTTTCAGAATTAGGTTGTAAATATTTGAAGAGTTTTTGGGGAAGAGTGTGACAAAAGTGTGACAAATATATTCACACTTTATGTCACTGAAGTAAGTTATTCCAAATATTGGTGGTTCTGCAGGGGCTCGAACTACGGAACACCTGATTAAAAGTTAGATTGCAACGGTAATTCACAACAATTCATAATTGGTTAAAGATGTAATATCAGTCAAATATGTAATCAACAACAAACTACAATATTGTACTTATTTGTGGTCTAGTGCAACAAATTTGCAATATTATAGACACGACCACTCACTACTTCGTTATGTACCGCCCACTAACTCTTCACATTCATACAATCCACCATAATCTCTTGCCTTATTTTTGTAAAACAAAACAATTGAAGATATATGTTGGACTCTGCTGGAACCAACCAATGAGAAAACCAAATACAGAAATAATCATGGAAAACTAAATGAGTTCAAACTTAAAGAAATTATTATTTTATATCTTATTCATATTTATGGCTGCTGAGGCGTCAGCCATTGGCTTTGAAAGATGGGAAGAGCCAGAAAAAGAATATGGCATTTATACTTTCCCGGCTCCAATTGAATTATCAGGTATTCAAGTGGCATTGTTCATTGGATCTTTGATAACTAATCTTGAAGTTCCATTGATTGAAGATGAATATTATGAAATATAAGTAAGTTAAGTTAGTAATATATTTATGAGGTCATCACATATAATATGATTTTATAACTTATTCTATTTTATGAACTTCTTTCCAAGTTGGTCCTCCAGTATTTTTAAACCAATAGTTTTTTGCCCAGCCTACACCTTGCCAGCTTCTTAATTTTTCTGGATGCAATCTGAATAGCCAGCGAGGCTGATTTAGTGTTGGTTCCAAGTAAGTAGGTCCATCTGGTCCAAGATAGCGTACTGCCATTTTTTCACCTATTTCTACCCATTTCCCTTCAACTACGCTTTCTTCAACTAGTTCCGCAACTCCTTCGCACAGAATTTTTTCCATAGTCTGATCATCGTCAATTACCCAACTGCAACGGGGATCATTTTTTAAGTATTCAGCCCATTTTGAACGGCCTCTTGGAATAACCCAGTAACACCCGTTGACACAGTCGCAACCAGATCCTTTTTCGCAGTTACTCTTTTTTTCCCACTGATGCCAACATGGCACAACGAATGGATCACCATTGGGTTTCAAGCACGCTAACCTAAGTGTGTAGCCCTTATTTAGAAAAATTTCCATTTCTTCGTTGCTCATCTTACCTACAGGTTTTTTATGCTCATCATTGGCGTATTTTTCTTTCATAAATAACTCCTTAAACTTTAATTTGTTTTGCTTTATTTATATCTAATAATCCAATACCAAACTAAATCTATCAAAATAAATACTCTGATAAAATATTTATATTGACAATTAATTTTTTTAATATATTATACTTGCTATTGTAATAATGCAATAATTAATTTTTAAATAAACTAGAGGAGTTTTTATGAATATTCAATATAAATTCAAATCCACTTTGCAAGTATATCTAGCTTTGATGATACTAACTATTGGATTCACAGCTCAGGGAGCAGAAGAATATACTCAGGAAGAAATTAAATCATCACCCTATCTACAAAGTGTTCTAAAACGTAAAGGCGAACAATATGATACATCCAAATTTCGTAAACCAGGTCCTTACAGAATTGCTATTGCGGCGCAAGGAACTAGCAATTCTTGGTCAGCACTTTTTGATGAACATGCCAACTGGTATACTGAGGAATTAGGAAAAGAAGTTATAAGTGAACTTTTGTATGCAGACGCACAAGCTTCTGCAGATAAGCAGGTTCCACAGGTTGAAGACCTGCTCGCACAGGAACCTGATGCATTGATACTTGTACCAATGGGTGCAGCAGCTCTATCCGCTCCAGTTGAACGTGCAATGGCTCAAGGTGTTCCAGTCATCCTTTGTGCTAGTGCCGTAGAAACTGATAATTTTGTAACAGAAGTAGGCACTAATCTTTTTGCAAGTGGTGCTGGACTGGCAAATTATATGGTTCAAAAGCTTGGTGGAAATGGGAAAGTCCTAATGATGACTGGGATTCCTGGGACAAGCACATCAGATGTAATGGAGGCCGGAGGAAAGGCAGTTTTTAAAAAGTATCCTGGAATCGAAGTGATTGCCGAGCAACCAGGAAACTGGTCAACAGCTGAGGCGAAACGTATCATGGAGACTTGGTTGGTCAAGTACGGTGACGGTATTGACGCCATTTGGTCCGGAGGTGCTCAAATGTCCCAGGGAATTGTTAGTGCATATCTAGACAAGGGTATGAAAATTCCTCCAATTGGTGGTGGCGAATTCGCAACTGGCTTTTTGAGACAGGCTATTGAAAATGATCTAGATTATGGAGCTTGGCAGTATCCTAATGCTATGGTGGTCCTCTGTATGGATGCGGCCGTAAATATTTTACGTGGTCGACTAGTTCCTCGATTTATCGATTTTGTCGATCACATTCCAGGAACCGGAACTTTTTCCGATTTAGAAGGACGTAAATATTTTAACAAGGAATGGAGTGACGATGTATTTGGCCCCATTCTATTTCCAAAAGAAAGGCTCAAGAAACTCGGATATTTGAGAAAATAAAACAATCATACTTATCCTTAGATAACTTTATAAGTGGAACAAGATTGTTCGAGTAATGCTAAATTTTGAGGCAGGGTAGTTAAAACATATTTAATCAATACCGAAAAGTATTTAAAAAAATATGAAGCTAACCAGTGACATTCATGTTGTGGGTGGTGGGTACTACGGATTCAACATATCTGGAAGACTAGATTGTCATGTTTATGTGATTAACAGTGGAACAGAGCTTGCGATCGTCGACCCCGGTTGTGGAATAGATCGTGATTTTAAAGCAATACTTGCTAACATCCGAGATGACGGTCTAGATCCAAAAAGAATTCGAAAGATCCTCGTCACCCACTACCATTGTGACCATATTGGCGCAGCAGCAGAAGCCCGGGGATGTCTTGATGCAGAAATGTATGCCTCAAAAATTGTGGCACCCAATATAAGAGAGGGAGACGAGAAAGCCGCTTCATTGGATGTAGGCAAAGCAGTAGGTTTCTACCCTCAAGATTTTGATCTTAAACCCTGCGAAGTTGATGTTGAATTGTCAGAGGGAGATTTGGTCAGAATTGGAAACATGACAATGAAAATATTTGAAACTCCAGGTCATTGTGAAGGGCACCTTAGTTTTCTTCTGAGTGGTGGAGAGAGGAAATACCTCTTCGGTGGAGACATGGTCTTCTGGGGAGGACGAATACTACTGCAAAACATTCATGACTGTAAAATCAATGATTATGCCGAATCTATTTTCAAGATTGAAAAAGAAGATTTTGATGCCTTGCTTCCAGGTCATTTACAGATATCCTTGTCTGACGGGAAAAGTCATGTACAGAAAGCAGGAGATGCTTTCCGAAAACTTGGGGTTCCCCAAAATTTATTATAGAATTTAAAAACATTAGTGTACCGAAAAACTTTCCCCCTAACGGTTCTCCATTTTATAAAGCGAAACAGCGGCTACAAAAATAAGCCCCTTAATTATTCCGCTATAAAACTGGCTAACACCAAGTACAACTAACAGGTTGTCAGTAAATGTAAGTAATAAAATTCCTCCCAATACACCTATAACCGTACCACGTCCCCCAAATAGGCTTGTACCTCCTATTACTACTGCGATGATTGCGTTTAGTTCTAGTCCTTTTCCAATTACCGGGTCTCCCACTCCCATCCTCATCAGCCAAAGTAATCCTGTAGCAGCAGCTAGGACGCTGCAAAGTGAATAAACACCATACCTTACTCTCTTGACTGAAATGCCTGACAACTGTGCCACAGACAGATTCCCTCCAATGGCATAAATATGTTTCCCAAATATTGTCTTGTTTAGTAGGAACATCATCATGAGTATAAGTATAATAAAGAAAATAATAATGACGTAGATTCCAGCAATTTTATCGCTGTAAAGCATTAGAAAATCCCTACTTGCCCTACCGATAGGTTTCGTAGTGATTGATAGAGAAATACCCTTAAGAATGAAGAGTGAAGCAAATGTAACTACAAAGGGAGACATGTTTAATTCATTTATCAAGAATGCGTGTATCAATCCAACCGAAAGCCCCAATCCCAACGTCAAACTAACAGCCATCCATACATTATCAGGGTCACCGTCCATTAGAATCGCAGAAACCAGTACACATAGTTTTACTAAAGAACCAACTGAAAGATCAATGCCTGCAATCAAGATGACCATCATTTCTCCTAAGGCTGCCGTACCAAGATAAGCTGCCTGACGCATAACGTTAGTCAGGTTTCGAAGGGTTAGGAAATGTTCAGAATTGAAAGCACCAATTACTACTAGCACTAAAATTAATGCATAAACAATAAGAATTATAGCGTGCTTTTGAAAAAACGATCGTTTCATACTTTCTTTTAAGTTTTATAATTTTTAAAGCAACACTTTTTTTAATTTTTTATGGCACAGACTGTTGTATTGGTTGTTGCGAATTCAATGATCATCTCCTCGGTGGTTTCCTTAGGAGTCAACTCAGCTACAATCTTTCCCTCCCTCATTACCAAGATCCGATCACTTAGACCTAAGATCTCAGGTAATTCAGAAGAAATCATCAATATGGCAATTCCATCCTTATTTAATTGTCTGATCAACTGGTATATATCGAACTTTGCCCCGACATCAACACCCCGGGTTGGTTCATCCATTATGATGACTTCTGGAATGGTCTGGAGCGATTTAGAAAGTACCACTTTCTGTTGATTCCCCCCACTGAGATCTTGTACCTCTTGGTTGCCTGATGTCATATCAATAGAATGTATTTGCCGGGCCCGTTCAACAATTTCATTTCCCTTTTTCTTGTCAGTGAAACCCCAGCGAGAAATCTTATTGAGAATCGGGAGTGTAATATTATTTAGTATAGAAAGTTTTGTAAAAAGGCCGTGATATTTTCTGTCTTCAGGAACAAGAGAGATCTTATTCCTTATCGCATCAGCAGGATTTTTGAAAACCACGTCTTGTCCTTTGATTTTTATGGTTCCAGAAGTCAAAGGGTCTGCACCAAAAATCGCGCGTGCCAACTCCGTCCGTCCTGACCCAACCATCCCTGACACCCCTAAAATCTCTCCTTCTCTTAGGTTAAAGCTGACCTTATTAAGTATGGTCTTGGTTGAAATCTCCTCAACCTGAAGTACAAACTTTCCAAGTTGATTGAATGACGCCGGAAAAACTTCCTCTAAAGTCCTGCCTACCATCATCTTGACAAGCTCTCCGCGGCTCAAATCTTTAATCGGCTTCGTGCCCACCAATTGCCCGTCCTTCAGGATTGTTACTTCATTTGCGATTCGGAATACCTCTTCAAGACGATGGGAGATATATATGATTGTAACGCCACGTTTCTTTAGGGATTCGATGATAAGGAAAAGCTGGTCCAGTTCATGTCCAGCTAAGATTGCAGATGGTTCATCCATAATAATAAGGTCTGCATTTTTGGAGAGGGCTTTGGCAATTTCAACCATCTGTTGGTAAGCAACCGTCATTTCCCCCACTTCCATATCCATATCAACCTCAAAACCCAGCTGTTTTAACAACTTTTTTGCCTCAATCTTAAGACGCTTTTTATCAACAAAGCCAAAATATTTCCTAGGTTCGCGACCTAAAAATATGTTCTCCGCTACCGTCATCTGGGAAACCAAAGCCAGTTCTTGGTATATCACACTTATTCCACTGTTTAGAGCCTTTCGGGTTGAAAAATTTTGATGCTTTTGTCCCTTGAAAATAATTTCACCACTGTCTGGTAATAACGCTCCCGCAAGAATTTTAATAAGGGTTGACTTGCCCGCACCATTTTCTCCTACCAGAGCATGTACGGTTCCCGGTTGACACTGAAATGATACATCTCGAAGTGCATTAACTCCCCCAAATGATTTGGAGATGTTTCGCATCTCAAGAATGTAAGGGTTTTGTGATTCTCTCATGAAACTACAGTCTTTATTTAATAGTCATTAGGAATTTTATTTGAAACTAGCAAAGTTTATCTATCTTTGTGTGCCAGACTGTATAGGGAGACAGCCGCCAGAATAACAAGCCCTTTGATGATGAATTGGGTTTCTATGTCCAGACCTATTAGAACAACCATGGTGCTCAATATTTGTATGATCAGAACCCCTGCGATTGTACCCATGAGATGACCCTTTCCACCAAAAAATGACGTCCCACCAACTACAGCTGCTGCAATGGAATCAAGATCCAGGCCAGTTGCAATAAATCGATCCACATAGCCCACGTAGCCAGTCAGAATCACACCGGATATAACTGCAAGTCCACTTCCTAAAACATAAACTGATATTTTAATAAAATTAACCGGGATTCCATTAAGTCTTGCTGCTTCAGGGTTGCTTCCAACTGCATAAATTCTACGGCCATAAGATGTTCCCCTCAAAATGATCAGAAAGAGACCATTAAGTATTAGCCATAGAAGTAGTGGAATGGAGAGAAATCCCCATGATTTGTTTACCAAACCTAGTGCTTCTGGAACGAATCCGCTGGGTACTCCACGAGTGAATGCTTGCTGGACTCCCTGAACGAGGAAAAGCATTACCAGTGTTGCCACAAGCGGTGGAACTTTACGTATAGTGATTAGTAACCCGTTACCCAATCCGATTAGCATACCAATAATTAAAGCTATCAGAATAGCAAACGGAATCATTTCATCCCTACCATTACTCACTTCGGCCACCACCATTGAAGTCATGACAATGACTCCCCCTACGGAAAGATCTAACCCCGCAACAAGCATGACCATAGTTTGGCCAATAGCTATTATCCCAAGCTGAGCACATTGCCGGAACATGACGGCAAGTGTTTCATTTTCAAACATTTTCGGAGTAATCAGGGCCGAAATAACCAACAGCATAACTAGAGTTAAATATACACCATATTGTTCAATGATCTGTCTAAACTTATAAGTACGTTTATTTTTAATAGCTGAGTGTCCTGAATCCATTACTAAATTTTATAAATTAGGTTCTTATCTTTGAGTTATTAAACTGAATCTTAGATAAAGAAAGGGGGGAATATGAAAGGATCAATAAAATAGTAGTTTTAATACGTTTTCTCAACATCACTAGAGAAAGCCTAAATTTATTTTGTATCCAAACTGACCCCATCGCAATTATAACAAGGAGTCCAAACCTCCTTTTTCTCCAATTTTGGCAATTTTCCCCCAAATCTAACATTTATAATTCCTCAAGTAATATAATTTATTATGAAAAATCAGCAAAGAATGTTCCCTTCCAAATTCTAGTCACTACTTGTCCAGCAGTTCCCATTGAAATCGGCAAAATATTTAATACTTCCTAATTTTTAATTATTAAAATTATAGTGACTTCATAGCCTTTAGATTGAAGTTAGATTGAAGTTAGATTGTGAAATCACAGCCCAGTTGAAACACACAATCCCCACGTATGACTCTGGCAGGAATCCTTTTGCACACTACGACACCATCCGCCTCAAAATAAATAGGTTCAGATGGTTTTCCAGGTGTCTCAGGGAAATGTGTATATCCTGCGACTTCTCCCTTCTTTATTTCATCTCCTAAGCCTTTGACTGGCTCAAAAAGTCCTTCCTCCATTGCATAGCAGTAGTAACTGAAATCAGGTGCGTGGAGCATCCGGGTTTGGGTTTCTGGTATTTGTGTTTTGGCCTGAATAACTCCACAGGCTTGGAGAAATCGCTTAATACCTCGTTCACAGATTTGCAAGCATTCCGGAGATACTGTACCACTGCCGCCCAATTCGGTTCCAATTAAAACAACATTGTTTCTCGAAGCCGCATGATTTGTCGTCCCATCTGCATGTCCCGAGTGGAAAAAGAAGGAATAAGGTGCTGCAAAAGCTTTCATCAATTCCTTCATTTTACTCATTTGTTCTTCTTTCTCTCCGACGGCGGCAACCACACTTGGAACATAATGTAGGGAAGAACCACCACTGTGCAGGTCAAGACTATAGTCTGCAATACTGAATAACTGGGATTCAATATAATGGGCGATCATGAAGGAAGGTGACCCATCTGGATCTCCTGGATAAATCCTGTTTAGGTTTTTTTCATCAATCGGGGAAGTCCTTAGCCCTGCTTTAGCCGCAGGGAAATTTGCCATAGGAACAATGATGACTCTACCCTGAATTTCTTCAGGTTTCAATTGATTGATCAGCTTTGATAGTGCTACTTGTCCCTCATATTCATCTCCATGGGTTCCTGAAATCAGGAGGGCCGTTGCCCCAACTCCATTCTTGATGCAAGCAATAGGAATGGGTAACCAGCCATAAGCAGATCGGTGAACGGAGTGGGGTAATCGTATATATCCTATTTGCTTTCCGTTTTTTTCATAATCAATAGTAGTTTGCAACTTAGAAGGTCTTTTCAACATTTGATTAACATCTATGTTAGGGTACTAGAAAAAGCTTTATTTTCAGCTAAATTGATTGAGCTAAACTGTCATGTCCAACCTCAAAAGAAGCATTATATTTTTTTAACATTTTCTCCCCCGGAGTTGTGTAAAGTGTTGTTCTTTGTCTGGGAATACGTTTTATATTTCTGATTATATTTTCCATCCTTTCCGGAGACATTTCCTGTCCATGAATTGCTCCGGCAGCTCGCGTAATGCTTTCGTTCATAAGTGTCCCTCCCAAATCATTAGCTCCAGCGTTGAGACAAGCTTTCACCCCTTCTGACCCCATTTTAACCCATGAAGTTTGGATGTTGGTGAAGTATGGATGTAAAACTAAACGTGCAACGGCGTGAACCAAAACCGCTTCTCGAAAGGTTGGCCCCTTTCGAGCTTTGCCTTTGAGAAAAATGGGGGTTTCCATGTGAACGAAAGGTAAAGGTACAAATTCAGTGAATCCTCCGGTTTGACTCTGGAGTGCACGCAGCTTTAGAAAATGACGAGCAATATGTAGAGGTCTTTCAACATGACCGTACATTAAGGTTGATGTGGTACGGAACCCCTGATCGTGTGCATCACGCATAACTGAAAGCCACTGCTCGGTGTTCAATTTGTCCGGACAAATAATTTTACGAATCTCGTCATCTAAAACCTCTGCGGCGGTTCCTGGCAAAGTGTCTAGTCCGGCATCATGCAACCGATGTAAAAATTCTGCTACAGTCAACCTAAGAGTCTTTGCTCCTTGCCAAACTTCAAGAGGAGAAAAAGCGTGGATATGCATTTCTGGTACAGCAGTCTTGATCTCTTTACAAATATTTAAGTAAGTTTGTCCTGTATAATTTGGATGAATCCCACCCTGTAAACATACTTCAGTTGCTCCTCGTTCCCACGCTTCTTTTGTGCGCCGAACGATTTCCAGCATTTTTAAGTCATAAGGTTTACCCCTTAGGTTATCTGACATTTTCCCCTTGGAAAATGCGCAAAATCCACAACGAAAAGTGCAGATGTTCGTGTAGTTTATGTTACGGTTAACAGCATAGGTTATGATCTCTCCATTCACTTTTTTACGGAGATCATCCGCTGCAACACAAACCGCCTCAAAATCTGCACCACGAGCACATAACAACCTCTCGATATCGATTTCTAACCATTCGATATTCGTTTTGGGTCTGACCAGAAGTTTTTCAATCTCTTTGCTTATTCCAGATTTCGTTTTAATGGAGCTATACTTAGTTATTTCCGGCAGAATAATTCCAATTCCGGGAGACCACGAATCGATACGAGCCAATCCTTCACTATCACTCAGTTGTAATACTTGTGGACGTATAGTTTCATCCAACCATTTCTCTCCATTGACAGCATAATCGGGATATATCGCCAGCCGTTCCGTAAGCAATTTTTTGACATCAAATCTTCCAGCACACTCGGCAGTGGCTTTAGTCAATTCCTGTAACTCCGGCCATGGTGCTTCTGGATTTACATGGTCGGGTGTCAACGGAGAAATACCACCCCAGTCATTGATACCCGCGTTAATCAAAGGCTCCAAGTTACCCACACTCAAATTGGGCGGAGCTTGCAAATTCATTTTGGGTCCAAAAATAATCCGTGCAGCCGAAATAGTCCAGATCAAGTCTTCAAGACTAGGTTCAAGAGCATTAAACATTCTTGTATCAGCTTTAGCTCGAAAATTTTGAATGATAATTTCCTGTAAATGCCCGTATTTTTTGTGTAAATTACGGAGTGCAAGCAGTGCTTCAATCCGCTCCAAGCGTGTTTCTCCAATTCCAATTAAGATTCCGGAAGTAAACGGTATTTTCTCAATACCAGCTAGCATAATCGTTTCCAAACGTTTTTTCGGTATTTTGTCCGGCGAACCATAATGTGGTCCACCTTTTTCACAAAGCCTTTTAGAAGAGCTTTCCAGCATCAAACCCTGTGAAACAGAAACTTTACGCAATTTCTTTAGGTCTTCTGCAGTCATTACTCCAGCATTTATGTGGGGTAATAGTTGGGTTTCTGAAACTATACTTTTGGCAATTTCGTTCAAATATGAAAGTGTGGTTTTATGCCCCAAACTCGCTAATTCTTCACGTGCCTCACGGTAGCGTAACTCTGGTTTGTCACCTAAAGTAAATAAGGCTTCTTTACATCCTGCTGCCTCTCCCTGTTTGACGAGTTCCATGACTTCCTCAGGAGTCATAAAACTTCTACCGTGTTTTTTCGGTGCCTCAGCAAAAGTACAGTAGTAGCAAAAATCCCGACAAAGTTTGGTCAGTGGAATGAAAATTTTTCGGGAATAAGAGATTAGATTACGGTGACCTTCATCTCTAAGTTTAGAGGCAATTTGACTTAGACTCTTTGTGTCAGCAATTTTGGCCAAAACCAAAGACTCCTCATCACTGGGTATGCGATCAAGAAATTGAAGTAAATACTGTATAGTATTTTCTTTCATTTGTTGTTTAACCATTCCACATTAATTTTCTTTATTAATATTTTATTAAAATATATTACCTTTTTGTAGATCATAAAACCGAGGTCATCTCAATACTGGATCAGAAGTACTTCGTCCAGAGATTTGGGTTTTGTTGATTTATTCTAATTCTTCTTTCGCATGATTGATTGAATCCATTTATCAAGGCGCTCCAACCCTCTTTCCAGCTTTGGGATGGAGGTAGCATAACACAATCGTAGATATGAATCAAATTGTGGGCCAAATGCACAACCTGGCGCGAGGCCTACCCCATAATTTTTGAGAATATTTTTGGCCATACTCAAGCTGTCATTACAATCAACTATATTGAAAAATGCATAAAAAGCAGCTTCTGGAACACAAAACTTAATACGTTCTTGGGAATCCGTCCATTCTTTAAATACGGATAATGCTTTCAGATAACGCTTATTATTTTCACGAATAAATGTTTCTCCTTCCTTCAAGGCTATAATACCTCCTTGTTGGATAAAGGTTGGAGGTCCTGCGACATTATATTCAGTTAATTTTTCCAAGTGTGTCTCCAGTATAGACGGGGCAGTGATCCATCCCAGTCTCCAGCCTGTCATGGCCCATGACTTAGAAAAACTATTTACAATAACAACGCGATCTTCATCATTGACCACTTCACAGAAAGATGGAGCATGATCTGAATTAAAACTTATTCTTGCGTAAACCTCATCACTAATAATCCAAATTCCTCTTTTACGTGCAAATTCTAGTACTGCTTTCTGTTCATCTGAGTTCATCATCCAGCCCGAAGGGTTATTGGGTGAATTTATAATTATGGCTGAAGTATTGTTGTCACAAGCATCAAAGAGTTGATCAAGGTCAAGTGACCACCCTTCTTCTTCCATTTTGAGCGAAACACCTTCTACTTCTGCACCAATAATATTCTGGATAGCTTGGATATTAGGCCAACATGGTAAAACCACCACCACTTTAGATCCATACGATATCAAAGTCTGAGTGGTTATCATCAAAGCATTCATTCCTGAAACTGAAACTGTGATCTGTTCCGGACAAATACTTGTTTCGTAAAGTCTGTTCATGTAGTCACAAATAGTTTCACGCAATGGAAGCAGGCCAGAATTTGGAGCATAGAACGTTTCTCCTCGATCCAAAGAAAGTTTTGTGGCAGATCTGATGAATTCAGGTGTACTGATATCCGGTTCTCCAAACCAAAACTGAACGACGTCTTCCTGATTCACTGCTGATCTTGCAACTTCTCGAATTGGTGAAAATGGAAGTTCGAAAATATCTTTTCGAATTCCAAGTTTATTCACAAAATTTTTCTTTTCCATTTCATTATTTCTAACGTACCCTTTAAGCAGTATGAGTGGAATTTTAAGGCCTTAGTTGTCTAGATAAATACATTAATCTCTAAAGTATGTAATGCTAGATTTCAATAAATGTAAGTAAATACTAAAAAGTACAACAATTAATATTAACATCCCCCACCTAATTAACTCCTATGTAATTCACTAGAATATACTTCAAATTAAAGCCTTGAATTAATAAATAGAAATAGAAGATTGTTTGTAATTCGGAGATCATGACATTGGAGTAGCTATTAAAGAGTCTACCAACTAATGTCCCTTTTCGCGGTCATGATAATCTCCACCGCTCCCTGTCAGTTCTAAGACTTAAGACCTAAGATATGTAATCTTTATTTTATTAATAATTTCTCTTCAATAAGTTGAACGTCCACCACTCAAATCGAAGACTCCTCCAGTCGTGAAAGAGTTTTCTTCAGAACAAAGCCAAGAAACCATTGAAGCTGCTTCTTCAACTTTTAAAAAACGATTTCGAGGAATTTTGCTTAACATATACTGGATATGTTCTTCGGTTATCTGTTCAAAGATTTGGGTTTTAGCTGCAGCTGGTGTTACACAGTTAACAGCAATATCATAGTCTGCCAGTTCTTTACCAAGCGATTTTGTGAGGGCTATTACTCCTGCTTTTGCAGCGCTATAGGGGCCAGCATTGGGATTCCCCTCCTTACCAGCAACAGAGGCTATATTTACAATACGTCCATAGTTTTGTCCTATCATAAGAGGAGTTACGGCGTGCAAACAGTTGAAAACACCTGTTAGGTCAACACTTATCACTCTTTCCCACTCCTCAGGTGGATATTCCCAAATTTTCCCTGATGGACCTGCAATGCCTGCGTTACAAATAAGAAGATCAATACTACCAAGAGAATCTTTTGTCTGATTGGTTGCTTTTTTCACAGAATCAAGATTGGTCACATCCATAACCACATATTCTACATTTCCTTTTGAAGCTAGAGTATTTGCAGTCTTTTTTACTAAAGTTTCATCACGATCCCATAGGCTTACTGAAGCTCCAGACATTAGTAGGCGTTCTGCAATTGCTAAACCTATGCCTTGGGCTCCACCTGTTATTACAGCTTTTCTATTTTGCAAATCAATTTTATTCATAAAAAACCTTTAAAGTATTATTATTCGAATTGAAAAAGAGAAACTTCAGCATTTTCATATAATTTAAATATGCATTTGACACATAATTATACTCAATCTGAATGAATAATCCTAGACGATACTTTAGATGTTGCAAATTTGTTGCAATTAAACGATGAAAGTTGACTTATTAAAACACTTCAATGCCTGATATTTCATGGACTTGACGAGGGGGATTTTGGAAGTAAAAGGCCTTGAAAGTTGACTTAACCTTTCCAGTAAGTGCAACAAAATTGCAACAATTACTTCAGTAACACTTTATGCCACTGAAGAAATACGTTGTAAATGCTGGTGGGTCGGCGGGGGCTCGAACCCCGGACCCCGGACCACCTGATTAAAAGTCAGTCGCCCCAAAGTAATATCAGTGACTTAGCCCCAAAACTCGTGCGGACAATTGCGTGCAAATCATATAATTGCGGTCAAATTGAGGACAAATAGAAACGTAGGATATGGAAAAATGGTCATTTTGCTATCCTTTGGTTGGGTTACAGATTTGGACCCGCGTCACTTTTTCCGCTGCTTTGAAAGAACCAATCGTCCGCGAAATTTCTGGCGTCAGACTCAGCAGCCTTGATTTTGCGCAACTGCCCGCGGCCAAACACTTTCTGCCTGCTGGCATCCAGCACCGGGTCGACGTAGACCACGAACCAGTTGTCAAGTTTCGATGCCAGTCGATTGGCTAGCTCCTGATGTTCCGGGTCATTGATCAGGTTTTTGGTTTCGCCGGGGTCGGCAGCCATGTCAAAAAGCTCGTTTGGCCAGTCCCCCATCCGCAGTACGAATTTCCATCGATTGTCACGTAGCATTCGGACGGGTCCATATTCATCGAAGATTACAACCTCTTCACGCCCAGGATCAGGCTCGCCAAGTATATGTGGCAGAAAACTGCGACCCGGTAGATTGTCACCAACAGTTTCATTAATCCCGAGTAAATCAAGCAGGGTGGGACAAAAATCGTAGTGACTGATCAAGGCGTCTGAGATTCGGTTGTCAATGGTGCCAGGCAGCGAAAGGATGAACGGTACTTTGACTGCCTGGTCGTACATGTTCTGCGGATAGGTAGCGTTACCTTTGCCATGAATACCATGGTGGCCAAGACTCATCCCATTGTCGCTGGTCAAAATGATTAGTGTGTTTCCCGTCTGCCCCAATCGATCGATTGCGTCAAGCAGTCTCCCAATGCCCGCATCTGCAGCGGTCAGGGCTGTACAATATCCACGCACCATTTCAGTGCGGTCTTCGTTCGGGTAAATGCCGTTGTTGATCTGCCATTCGTGCTTTGGAAGGTCCGGGCAGGTGTCGAAGTTACAGCCGTCATACAAGTCCCAAAATTCGGGTGGATGTTGATCTCGTCTCCAAGGGCGATGAGGCGCCGTAAAGTTCAGGGACAGATAGTAAGGTCTATCGGCTTCAGAATGGGCGTTGACGAATTGGATCGCCTCGTCGGTCAACTCATCGGTCAGATAGCGCTCGATCGTTTCCTCACACCCGTTGCGGTACAGGGTTGCGCCATAATAGCTGTCGGACCCTTTTGGCGTTGTCGTCCAGTAACTGAACCCTTTTTGGGGCATATAGCTGTGGCCAAGATGCCACTTGCCGATCTGGCCGCAATAATAGTCGTTACCGGCAAGCACGTCGGAAAAACCGAGCATTCCTTCCAGATATTCGACCGGTCGGTCGTCGTCACTCTTGATCGATCCGTTTCTGATCCAATCGAGCACGCCGTGTTGGGATGGAATACGTCCGGTCAAAAGAGAGGCCCGTGCCGGTGAACAAACCGGCGACACGCAATAGCAGTTTTTGAAGGTCAAGCCCCGTGCTTCCAAAGCATCGATGTTGGGGGTCAGAATTTCATGGTTTCCGTTCGATCCAAGCGTCCAATATCCCATGTCGTCTAAAAGGATCATTACGATGTTTGGTCTAGCGGTGGTTTTTTGGGAAACGGTCATAATTGTCTCTTATCTAGAGCGTTGGCATCTGGATGTTGTATCGGTGCTGGATGCCAGCAGGCAGAAAGTGTTTGGCCGCGGCTTTGACTAGGCTTTTGATTTCGTCCCTGAAAATTGTCAATACACTTAGCTAAAGATGTTTCTAAAAACTTACCAATAAAGATATTCACAAAACCATTTAGAAGCATTTGAAAATAACTACCTACTGGAATAAGTAATTCCTGGAATTGAATCCAAGTATCGCTGATGGTGTAATTACTATCAAAATTCATATCTTTATAAAAATGATTGATTTGCCATATTAGAGGAGTATTTTTTTTCATACTAGAATTATATTTCAATTTGAATTTGAATTTGAATTTGAATTTGAATTTAGTCACAGTCTAAATTTCGTTTGATGTTCGAGGGTGCTTTGTTTTTTTCTTGACATAGCTCTTATTAAGGTATATGATACATTACAGTAGTATATATTCTTTTATAAAGGAATACATCACTTAATCTTAAATCATTGTAAGCTTAGCTTATATATGGATTATTTACTTGTGTTATGTACTACTTTTAATATAATTTATAACAAACTTAGGAGATTACTAATGTACAAAATACAAAAAATATCAACCCTAGTGAGCATAGCTATACTGAGTAGTACATTCAGTGGTGTAGCCATGTCTAACACTATGGGTGGTGTTGTTAATGTTGCAATCATTGGTGAGGCGGATACACTCGACCCAATGAAATCAACAAAAGATGTTGTTGGTACTGTTACTCAACATATTTACGAAACACTGTTTACCTTTGATAGCTCATGGGCACCTGCACCTTTACTAGCAGATGGTATGCCAGATGTTTCAGGTGATGGTCTAACTTATACTATTAAGATTCGCCAGGGCATCAACTTCCATGACGGCTCAAGTATGGATTCTGCTGACGTTGTTGATTCACTCAACCGTTGGTTAAAAGTGGCTTCACGCGGTAAATCTGTTGCAAGTAAAGTTGATTCAGTTACAGCGCTAGATGCATACACTGTTGAGATTAAACTTAACACAGTATATTCAGCTTTACTTTCATTGATGTCAATGAATAATGCTGCAGCTGTTATTTATCCTCAAGAAAATATACAAGGTGAAGATCTTGCTGCACCAATCGGAACTGGTCCATACAAAGTTGGTGAGTATAAGGCAGATCAATATCTACAATTGGTTCGTTATGATGGTTACTCTTCTAGTAGTTCTCCAGTCGATGGAGCTTCGGGTTCGAGAGCAGCATACTTGGATGAAGTTAACTTTATTCCAGTAGGTGATGGTAGTACTCGTCTTGAAGGCTTACTATCTGGCCAGTTCGACTTTGCTGAAAGTATTGCAGCTGAGTCTTATGCTAGACTAGAATCAAGTTCTATTGCAGAGCCCGTGTTGTTGGCTCCTTATGGTTGGCCAATGTGGGTAATTAATCATAAAAAAGGTATTATGACTGATCTGAATGTAAGAAAAGCCCTTCAAGCGGCTCTTCCAGCTGAAGATATGCTGTATGCTGCCTTTGGTGATGAGAAGTTCTATAAAGCAGATGGTGCACTTTATCCAGAAGGATTTATTTGGAACAGTGATGCAGGCCTAGAAAATTATGGCACTGGTGATACTGATAAAGCAAATGCCTTTTTGAAAGCATCTAGCTATGATGGCTCACCGCTTCGAATCTTAACGTCAAAACAATACATGTGGCACTTTAAGACTGCGGAAGTTGCAAAGATCTATCTAGAACAAGCAGGCTTTAAAGTTCAAATGGATGTTGTTGACTGGGCGACACTAGGTCAGAGAAGAAATAACCCTGATCTATGGGATGTTTTTCTTTCTCACTCACCATACATTCCTGAACCTTCTCTAAATGGCACAATGCAAGCCACTTACAGGGCAGGCTGGACTAATGGTGAAAAAGAGTATTTAATGTCTAAATTTACAAGTGTGACAGATACAGCTGAAAGAGTTGCAATCTGGTCGCAGATTCAAGAAAACTACTTTAATGATGTTGGTTTCATTAAGCTTGGTAGCTTTAATAGCTTACGTGGAAAGTCGCAATCACTTAAAGGCGTGCCTGAAACTCCATGGCCATTTTTCTGGAATGCATATAAATAATAGTTTAATTATTTAAACTAAACCTACGGCCTAGGGATAATTAACCCTAGGCCGTTTTAATTTGTAAACCATGAAAAAATATATATTTAAAAGAATTTTAGGGATGATTTGGGTGATGTTCATCGTTCTTACCTTGGTTTTTATCATTGTAAGACTTGCACCAGGCGACCCTGCAACTTTGATGTTAGGTCCTGATGCTACTCCCGAAGAAGCCATTGAGCTTCGTGAAAGCATGGGCTTTAATCGTCCAATCATTATCCAATATGGAGGTTTTATTGCCCAAGTTGCACAAGGTGATTTAGGTAAGTCGATATTTTTTAATCAGCCTGTTCTCAGCATACTTGGCGAGAGGGCTGAGCCCACCATATTACTCACCTTATTTTCACTTGGCATTGCCATATGTATCGCACTCCCACTAGGTATTGCCTCTGCTTATTGTAGAGGTACATTGTTTGATCAAAGCTCGGTTTCTAGCGCGATGCTGATTGCCTCAATACCCAGTTTTTGGATGGGTTTAGTTTTGCAACAATATTTAGGTACCGAGTTGGGTTGGTTTCCGGTCTCGGGTTATGGTGGACCTAGCGCCACTTTTGGTGAAAGGACTTACCATCTGATGTTGCCTTCTCTTGTCTTGGGTATTGTCAATTCAGCATTAATATTAAGATTTACTCGCGCATCCATGCTCGATGTATTTTCTGAAGATTATGTTCGTACTGCTAGATCAAAGGGTTTATCAGAAATCAATGTAGTGCTACGTCAAGCTTTTAAGAATGCACTTGTACCGATTATTACCGTCATCGGTCTAACTTTTGCTATTCTCATTTCTGGCGCAGTTGTTACCGAACGTGTTTTTAATCTTCCCGGTCTTGGCTCCCTAGTCGTTGGCTCAGTACTAAGACGTGATTATCCACTGATTCAAGGCACTTTGATTGTGGTTTCAGGGGTATACGTGTTAGTTAATTTTCTAATTGACATGATTTATTTATGGATTGACCCAAGGGTCAAATATTAAGAGAATTGCAATGAGTGATAATTCAACAAACCTACATCAAACAAAACTGTGGAAAGTTTTAATTCAAAGACGCTCTGTATTATTCGGGTTGATTATCCTTTTTGTTATTGGTTTTTGTGCTGTTTTTGCACCATGGATTACTTCTATTGACCCCAGCGCCATTGCCGTCAGAAGCCGTTTATTGCCACCAGGTGCTGAACATTGGCTTGGAACAGATGAGTTTGGCCGTGACATATTCACACGCTTGATTTATGCTGGAAGAGTGTCTTTAACTGTTGGAATAGGGGTTGCAATTATCTCTTCCTTTGTAGGAAGTATTATGGGCTTGGTCAGTGGATTTTTTAAACGCTTGGATGGTCCTATTTCTCGCCTAGTTGATGCGATGATGGCTTTTCCTGATATTTTGCTTGCCATATCATTGGTTGCAGTATTGGGAGGTACCGTCACTAATGTTATTATTGCACTGTCGATTGTTTATACTCCACGTATCGCCCGAATAGTAAGGGCTTCAACACTAGTCATTCGTGAATTGCCTTATGTCGAAGCATCCAAGGCTCTGGGTATTGGTACACCAACAATACTTTTTAGCCATATTTTAAGAAATATCATGTCTCCAATCATCGTTCAGGCAACTTTTATCTTTGCCCATTCGATGCTCTCAGAGGCGAGCCTTTCATTCTTAGGTGTAGGTGTTAACCCATCAACCCCAACTTGGGGAACAATGATTAGCATTGGGCGACAATACATTGACGTAGCCTCATGGATGATTTTTTACCCTGGAGTAGCAATCACACTGTGCGTTTTATCATTACAAATTGCGGGTGACGGTCTTCGTGATGCGCTTGACCCTAAAATTGCAAAGGACCTTTAATTATGTCATTACAAATAATAAATTATAAGCCTATTGGATTTAAAGAAGCCAACTTACCATCGTCGTTTTATATCGATGAGAATGGCTTAATATCGAACAATCCGTCCAGTGAATTTGAAGTCGTTGATTGTAACAATTCTTATCTATCTCCTGGCTGGAGTGATCTTCATGTCCACATTTGGTATGGTGGCACCGATGTTTCAATTCGTGCTAATGAAGCAGGATTTCAACGAGGTGTTACCACTCTAGTTGATGCTGGATCTGCTGGTGAGGCAACTTTTCATGGTTTAAAAGAATACGTCATTGAACGCCAAAGAGAAACTATTAAAGCCTTTATCAATATTGGCTCTATTGGCTTGGTTGCTTGCAATCGCATTCCAGAGCTAATTGATGATCGATTTATTGATATTGATCGAACGCTTAAGGTCATTGAAGAAAATAAAGATATAATCTGCGGTATTAAGGTTAGAGCCAGTGGTGTTATTGTAGGTTCTTGGGGGATTACTCCAGTTCAAATTGCGCGCAAAGTTGCTGAAATTGCCAAACTACCAATGATGGTTCATATTGGCGAACCACCGCCAACACTTAATCAGGTTTTTGATTTATTAAGACCTGGAGATATTGTTACCCATTGTTTTAATGGTAAGCACCCTGGCTCAATTTCAGATTCTCCACAAATATTTGCTAATGCAAAACGTCTTGCTGAGGAGGGTGTCTATATGGATGTGGGGCATGGTGCTGCCTCTTATAACTTTAAAGTTGCTAAAGAGGCTATAGAAAATGGCTTAAAACCTTTTTCTATTTCTACCGACCTTCATGGCTGGAATCTTAACGGTCCAGTATATGACCTTGCCACTACTGTCTCAAAACTCTTTGCTGCAGGACTAACGCTTGAAGAATGTGTCAATGCCATAACATGTAATCCTCGAAATTTTCTTGCACTTAAAAATGCTGCCACTTTAGCTGTGGGTAGCAAGGCTGACTTTACCATTTTTGATGTTAGTGATTGTGATGAACGAGTCAGCGATTCGCAAGGGAATAGCATGACTATGAAATTGGCATTTGAACCAAGGATGGTGATATCAGGTGCTAAAACCTTTTTGGCAGAGCGTACAAAAACTCCTCAGAATAATAGTTAGTGTAATGAATGAGAAAGCAAACATTATGAATAAAAATTTAGTCCTCAAAGTTGATGGACTAAGTACGCACTTTATTTATAAAAATCGTACAGCAAAGGCGGTAAGAGATGTTTCTTTTACTCTCGAAAAAGGCAAAACATTAGCAGTTGTTGGTGAGTCAGGCTCTGGAAAGTCAGTCACTGCCTTATCAATAATGGGACTTCTGGGTTTCCCCGGCGAAGTGACAGCAGGGAAGATGCTGTATCGCCATTCACAGGGTAATATTCTCGATTTAAGTACGATTGATGATAAGACACACAGAAAAATTCGTGGTGCAGAGATTTCGATGATTTTTCAAGAACCAATGACATCACTAAATCCACTCTTTACGATTGGTAATCAAATTAGCGAAATGGTGAAATTGCATGACTCATCCTCAAAAAAAGAGGCTTTACGTCGAGCAATTGACATCCTCGATCTGGTTGAAATTCCGAGTGCAAAACAGCGAATTAACGACTATCCACATCAACTTTCCGGCGGCATGCGCCAAAGGGTAATGATTGCTATAGCTTTGATCTGCAATCCAGCCTTATTAATCGCCGATGAACCGACCACCGCTTTGGATGTCACAATCCAAGCACAGATTTTGGATTTAATGAGGCGTCTTCAGGCTGAGCTATCAATGTCTATTCTTTTCATCACGCATAGTATGGGTGTGGTTGCCGAAGTTGCCGATGAAGTGGCGGTGATGTATGCTGGTGAGGTAGTTGAACAGGGAAAAATTTACTCTTTATTTGACAAACCATCTCACCCATACACGCAAGGACTACTTGCTTCAATACCAAATGCAAAAAGAGACATTGATGAGCAGGGTAATCGCACTCGACTTAGGCCAATAGAAGGCATTGTGCCTTCTGTGTATGCTATTCCACAAGGCTGCACCTTTGCGCCGCGCTGCCAATATAGTGAATCAAAATGTAGAGAAAATGCGATTCTTGCGCCCATTCAAGTCGACCATTTGTCGCGCTGCTGGAAATCTAAGGAGGTAGTATGACAAACAACAAACCACTCATCTCTATTGAGAACTTAACAAAAACATTTCATACCAAGGCAGGTGATGTACAAGCAGTCAATGACGTCAGCTTTAAGCTTCGTAAAGGCTCAATTATTGGTCTTGTTGGTGAATCCGGATCTGGAAAAACAACCTTGGGCCGCTGTCTTTTACGTTTAATAGAGCCTTCTTCTGGCTATATTGATTATCAAGGCATAGATTTACTGAAATTAAATAGTAGAAAATTAAAAGCAATGCGTAAGCGTATGCAAATTATCTTTCAAGACCCTTTTTCCAGCCTCAATCCACGGATGAGAGTAAAGGATATTATTGCAGAAGGCATCAAAGCACACGAGAAGTCAATGAATAAAAACGAGCGTCTAGTGCATGTCGCTAAATTAATGAAAGAAGTTGGGTTGCAAGCGGACCAAATGTCTCGCTACCCGCACGAGTTTTCCGGAGGTCAGCGACAAAGGATCGGAATTGCTCGTGCCTTAGCCGTTAATCCAGAATTTATCGTTGCTGACGAAAGTGTTTCGGCGCTTGATGTTTCCGTGCAGGCACAAATACTGAATCTCATGCAAAATCTTAGAGATAAACACAATCTCACAATTCTATTTATTGCTCATGATTTAAGTGTTGTAGAATATTTATGTGATGAGGTTGTGGTTCTATACCTTGGAAAAGTTGTTGAATCCGGTAGTGCTAAAGCTGTCTATTCAAACCCAAGGCACCCCTATACAAAAGCTCTGTTATCTGCATCACCTATACCTGACCCTAGAGCAAATATCGATAGAGAAATACTCAAAGGAGACATTCCAAGCCCGTTATCACCACCTTCAGGATGTGTCTTTCGAACCCGATGTAGATATGCTGATGAAAAATGCATAGAAATTGTACCACCAACATTAAATATTAATGCAGATCATTCAGCTGCATGCTTAAAATTAGGAGAATTAGAATGAATACTACTAAAAAACTATCAACACCAGAAGAGCGGCTGGATGAACTAGGCTATAAGCTTCCTAAGCTACCTCCAACATCTATTGGAAATTTTATTAACACTAAGCGAGTTGGTAACTTGATCTATATCTCTGGACAAGGTCCAGTGACATTCGATGGTGAGCTTAAAAAAGGAAAAGTAGGCCAAGATGTGACTGTAGAGGAGGCCATAGAGCATGCTGAAATTGTAGCTATTAATATTATTGCCTCTTTAAAGAAAGAGCTTGGGACACTGTCTAAAGTAAAGGGTTTTGTTAAGCTTTTTGGAATGGTAAATTCAGTTCCATTATTTGAAAATCATCCATCCGTAATTAATGGATGTTCTGATTTATTATGTAAGGTATTTGGTGATAAAGGGGTACACACACGCTCAGCAATTGGTGTTGGCTCTTTACCGAATAATATTACTGTTGAAATTGAAGCAATTGTAGAGGTTATAGACTAGTAAGAGCCGATTGCCAATTCAATTATATTAGCGGATTTTTGAACTTCTGTTGTGTAATAGTCAAGATTACTACTGGCTTTTTGTTCAGGCAATACGACAGAAATAGTTGCTATACAAGAACCATCTCGACCTTTAATAGGTGCCGCAATACAAGAGACAGAAAACTCAGATAAGCTCACCTGAATTGCAAGACCTGTTGTGAATTCTTCTTTTGCAGTTTTTGATAGTAGCACTGGATCTATTATTGCATCATTATTTGGGGAGGTCTCAGAATGCTTTTTAAACATTTCAAGACATTCGATCTCGTCCATGTATCCAACTAAAAGGCGGCCTGATGCAGTCCAATTAATCGGTGTTCTCGAACCTATATGCGAAGCAACATGAAAGTGTTCGTTACCTGTTGCCATAGCTGTAACAACCATTTTTCCTTCATCTCGAGTACAAATCTGAATGGTTTCTTTGAGAGATGCTGCAAGACGATCCATTTCATTTTTTGCCTCAATCAGTACATCCATTTGTGCTTCATAGGCTAAACCATAACGCAAAAGACGCTCTCCCAACCAAACCATATTATTATTGTCTCTAGTAAGCATTTTACGAGAAGTTAGGTCTTCTACAATTGAATAAATAGTTGATATTGGCGCGTTAATCGTTTTGGCAATATCATAGGCACTGGCAGGTCTACCAAATTCAGTAAGCACATCAAAAATTTGCAAAGATCTTTCTATTCCGCTAATTCTATTTCTGTTTTTTTTTATTTGTTCAGGCATAAAAGCAAAAAGGAGTTTTATTACATACTTATGTATTACATTATACTATTAAGGAATAATATTAGCAACAACTAATTTATCTAGAACGATTAAACTCAATCCATTATCATTTGTCATGAGGAATAATTGCGCCTCTATATTGTAGAACATTAGAAGCAAGATTGTGACCTTTTTCAAGACTAATCTGTTGAGATAATCCATTAATTAATGCAGCTAAATAAGCACCATTAAAACTATCGCCTGCAGCTGTTGTATCAACAACTTCTGAGACAATGTCGTAAGTATTATCATCTTTTCCTCCGCTCAGACTATAAGGCCCCTTATCACCTCTTTTTAATGCGCCAAATTTAACCCCAAGTTGCGCAAGTTTATCGATAACATCTTCTTCACCTTCAAAACCAAATAACTCTATCTCATCATCAACTGATGGTAAAGCAATATCTACTATTTGCCAATATTTTTCGACCATAGATTTGGCTATTCTCTTTGATTTCCACAAGTCTTTCCTATAATTAGAATCAAAAGCTATCAAACCACCTTTTTTTTGGTATTCAGAAAAAAAATCAAGCAAGTCCTTTTGAATATTGCTAGGAAGAATCGCTATGGAAATTGCTGATAAATAAATTAAGTCAAACTTTGATAGATCTTTAAACCCCACATTGTTTGGTTTTGAAAACAGAGTTCTTGCCGCTGATTCATCACGCCAATACTGAAAACTTCGCTCACCATTTTTATCAGTGTGTATTTCATAAGCACCGGGTTTTAAATTAACTCTTCTTTCAATAAAATCTGTGGCTATGCCTTCAGAATACATATAATCAATCATCTTATCGGAGATTGGGTCATCTCCTAATGCGGTGAAATATGCCACTTTTTTCTCTTTCTTATTAAGTTCTCGCTTCAGGTATATAGCTGTATTTAAACTGTCTCCAGAAAATTTTAATTCATTTATTTGGTCGCTTATTTCAACCATTGCCTCTCCGATTACTGCGACTGAGTTCACTTTCTTCAATCTTTCACTAAGCTGTTTGTCAAAACTTTTTTTCAATGTGGTATTATTATTTTTTTATTTAGTTTAAATTTAACTTTTAATTATATACTTATATAATAATGTAATATATTACTTTATAATATAATAGTTAAATCAACGTACTTCATATTGTTTATTATTAGTAAAAGGTGTATAAAACAACAATGAGTTCAAATTCAAATAAAGTAGACTGGTCATTTTATGAAAAAAATGGGTTCACGCCTTTTGTAAATGTATCCGGCACAATGACTGGTCTTGGTGCATCTATAATGGTTGATGATGCTCAATCAGCCATGCGGGAAATTTCACCGTACTTTATTAAAATTCATGAGTTACAATCTAGTGCCGGTAAAATTATTAGTGAGCTGACTGGTGCTGAATCAGGCTTTATTACGGCCTCATCAAGTGCAGGAATCACGCTTTCTATAGCAGCTTTGATGACAGGGAAAAACCCAGGACTGATTGAAAAACTTCCTAATACCGAGGGCTTAAAAACCGAAGTTGTAGTGCAGTCTGGGCATTTATGCAATTATGGTGCCGCTATTGATCAGGCAATTCGATTGTCTGGAGCCACTACTGTTTCGTTTGGTCAATCAACGCAAGTACAAGATCATCAGCTTTATAATGCCATCAATGAGAACACGACGGCAGGCTTATATGTTGTTTCTCACCATGTTGTTGAATATGGCCAAATGCCATTTGATTGTTTTTGTAGAATCTGTCACGAAAAAGGCATTCCAGTTATTGTTGACGCACCCTCCGAATATAATCTGAAGGCTCTTATTGATAAAGGTGCTGATATTGTAATATTTTCATCTCACAAGTTTCTTAGTGGGCCAACAGCTGGTATTGTGGCAGGCAAATCAAATTTGATTCAGGCATGCTATATGCAAAACATTGGTATTGGAAGGGGTATGAAAGTCGGCAAAGAGAGTGTTTTTGGTGCCATGTCGGCGCTTCAAGCTTGGAAAAGTCGCGAACATAAAGCCATTCGGAGTGAGGAAACTCATACTCTCGAGTTATGGCAACAAGCAGCTAATGGTTTTACTGGTGTCAAAGCCGACATTGTTGGAGATCCAACACATAATCCGCTATCAAGATTAAAAATCAGTATTGACAAAAATACATTTAATTCGAGTGCTGCTTCGGTCGCGATAGCTCTTTCAAAGTGTGAAGTGCCTATTATTGTTAGAGACCATGAAGTTGAGTTGGGGTACTTTCAACTAGACCCTTGTAACTTAGCAGAAGGCCACGCCGAAATCGTTGCCAATAGCTTGCAAAATGTACTGAATAGCGCACTAAGCAAGCCGCTTTCTGAAGTTGACTTAGACAAACATCGCAACAGCTCGATTCAAGGATACTTGGATTGGAAATAATGACCAAAAAAATTGATGATATTTGTAATAATGTCCCTGTAATTCCTGTACTTTCACTAAACAACCTTACCGACTCTATTTGCATCGCTAAAGCGCTAATTAATGGCGGTTTAAATGTTTTAGAAGTCACTCTTAGGACTGATTATGGCCTACAGGCAATTAGAGAATTAAAGCATGCCTTTCCTGAGGCGATTATTGGTGCTGGAACAGTAACCACTTCGGCTCAATTTGAAAGTGCTGTTGAAGCAGGTGCGGATTTTATCCTTAGCCCTGGACATACAAGGGAGCTCTTAAAACTAGCGAGTGAGAGTAATACCCCCACAATACCGGGAATTTCAACCCCCAGTGAAGCAATGCTTGCTATAGAGTTTGGCTTCAATCGATTAAAGCTTTTTCCAGCCGAAGCTTTGGGCGGTGTTAATTTTCTACGGGCACTTAATGGGCCTTTTCCTCAACTTAAATTCTGTCCAACAGGTGGTATTACTATTAATAATGTTTCTCAATATTTGTCATTAAGCAATGTCTTTTGTGTTGGCGGCACATGGTTGACACCAAATAAGCTTATAGAATTAAAAAAATGGAAGGGTATTGAATTACTTGCCGTAGAAGCAGCAAGTCTTCTAGAAAAATAGTCTCAAATAAACGACATTTCGTTTGATGTGTGAGGGAGGGACTAATGTTTAAGTATTTGTACCTGTTCCAGCTACTAACTCAATTACAGTTG
>ENA-OREN01001337-OREN01001337.1-marine-metagenome-genome-assembly--contig:-NODE-1337-length-29363-cov-23.757905_pt1 | contig 29363 bp, 26 predicted proteins | sample MGYA00248624_ERZ508555 | MGnify/ENA primary metagenome ERZ508555 (study PRJEB26222, sample SAMN06267773) | marine metagenome | isolation source: Saanich Inlet, British Columbia, Canada | place...
ACGAGAACGAATCAAGGTATAATGAAGAATTTGCAAAATTTGTTCGAGATTTAGCTATATCATTACGTTGTTCAAGTATTTTAGAGATTGGTTGCGGTACAGGAATTGATTTGAGACTATTTCCAGAAACAATTCAATTTGGAGGAATTGATCTAAATGATCATGCATTAGATATTGCAAAAGAAAAAGTACCAAATGGGAATTTCAAAAATGGTACTATAACTAATTTGCCTTTTGAGGATTCATCAGTAGATTTTGTATTCACTCATGGATTAATGAATTATCTAGAGAATGATACATTAGAGAAAGGAATTGCAGAAATGTTTAGAGTTTCTAAAAGATGGATTATGAATTGTGAAAAATTTGAAAAAACAGAAAAACAAATTGATGAGAATCAAAGATTCCGCAATATGGAAAATAGATGGGTAGACTATAAAGTAAAATTTGTCAGCAATGTAGATATGCATGAAGACATAGAACCAGACAAACCTAGATTTATCCTATTAAAAAAATTGTAATTTCTATTTAGATTGTGGTTTGATATTTTGTATAGATGATAGTTTAGGTAGAATTATGGTAAAAATTGTAGGGTTGTTTGTCACACTAATTTCTCCTTGATGTTGCTCTACAATGTTTTTACAGCTTGCTAAACCTAAACCAGTACCTTTTTGCTTAGTAGTAAATAGAGGCTCAAATACTTTGGATAGATTTTCATCAGGAATTCCATCTCCCGAATCAATAAATTCTAAAATTGCCACGTTATCTTTATCAGATATTTTAATCTCAATTTTCCCTCCATCATGCATTGCTTGAATTGAATTTACAATCAGATTGATAAACACCGCATCAAGTTTGAGTGTATCACAATTAATTTTAATATCATTTTTTGAAATACTGATTTCCACATCTTTTGGAATATTTACTTTATCCAAAGAATTTTGAATGAGTTCATATAATGAAATATCTGACAAGTTTAGTGGCGAATGTCGAACATATCCCAAAACATCATCAACTTGATGAGATATTCTATCAATACTCTTCTCTACCAAGTCAATACGTTTAGTGACATTAGAATCAGATATTTTTGTATCTTGAGGGGTTTGTTTGATCAAATCTATAGACATTTTCATTACAGATAATGGGTTCCTCAAGTCATGTGCAAGTCGTCCAGATAATTCTCCAATTGCAGATAGTCGTTCAGCTTTTAGTACTTCGCCAGTTTTTTCTTCAACAAGATTTTCAAGATTATCTCTCTGTTCAATTAATTCATTAGTTCTCATTTTTACCAAACGTGAAAGATTCTTGTTTATAGTAACCACAATTGTTACAAATACAGCCAACATTGCAACAACGCCTAGCAAAAGATTGAGATTTGTGATTTCTTGATCAGTTTCCATAAAAACTGAATGAAAAAGAGAGATGAGAATGATCATGCAAACAATTGCAACAGTTAGTGGGATTCCAAATTTGCTAATAGTTTCAAATTTAATATTTTCAGTAAAAAATATTGTTCGATTTTTTGTCACAGGTAAATTTGCAATTTTTAATCTAACGTGAAAGGCAAAAATAATTAGGGTATAAGTATAAAGATACAACAGATCAACTGGATGTCCATCATAGTATGCACCGTCAAGTTCAGCAAAGAGAAAGAAAATATCTGCAACTCCATATATAATAAAACCAAACAGTATCAACACCCAAGAAAGACTTGCTCCTTGTTTTGCAAGAAACAAAATACCTACGATTGCTGGAACCAAGACAATTGCACTTAGAACAGGGTATGCAAGAGCAACCATAGTTGGGAATGCATCTTCTTCAAACATATCATCGTACGCAGCTAAAATAGAAGGAACCAATAATGAAAAAGATAAACCAATTGCAAATAACCAAACATTTCTAGGAACTTTTCTTATCACAGGTTTTAACGAAAGAAATAGAAATGCAGTTATTAACGGATAAGATGCCATGTAGAAAATATCAGCCTCAGATGGAAATGGTTCGCCTTCCCATACATGATCGTAGAGCTGCCAAATTTGTTCTGCAATAAACCAAAATGCTGCTGCTACTGCAAACATTGCATAGCCTTTTGATTCAGAATTTTTCTGTTTGTATAATTTAACAGAAAGGATTGCGGCATATGCAGTTAAAATTGCTGGAAAAATAGCGTATGCAGGAATAGCTATCAAAGAGAATTGGAAATCATCAAGAAAAGGTCTTGTTTGATAAATTAACGTAATACCCAACAATACCAAAATTAAACTAATGACGATTTTTTTTGAATTTATTATTTCAGATGATGGTATAGTTTTTTTTTTGATTCATTTCGATAAGCCTCTTAACTTCACATATTTTCCAAAATTTCTAGAATATACGTTTTCAAGTAGCTTCAATTGCATTTTTCCTTAAAAACCATTGACAAAATCCATAGATAATTGAGAATATGTTATAATCCATAATGACGTATTGTTTAATAGTAAAGTATGATTATACTACTCTAGGTATGAGTAGACTAGTATTAGTTGTAGAAGATGATGTAGATTTGAATGGAATTTACAAAGAGATTTTAGAATTACATGGTTTTGAAGTAATAACTGCAACAAATGGAGAAGAAGGTGTTCAAAAATTCACAAAGTACAACCCATCTCTTGTAATTATGGATGGAGATATGCCAATCCTAGATGGCTATCAAGCTTTCAAACAAATCAAGGCAATTGATACTAGAGCAAATGTCGTAATTGTCACAGGATTTTCAGAATTTGAACCAAAAAGTAGAGAGGCAATTAAAGAAGGATTGATCAAAGTGATTTCAAAACCATTAGGAGTTGATGAATTACTTGAACTGGCTAAAAAGCATACTGAAATTAAAGTTGAAAAATAATTTTATTTATCAAAGGTCTTATTTTTGAAAATTAAAGCGGGTCTAAAGGGAGTGTATAATTCCAATGCAAGAGTCTTAAAATGATTCAAATTCAATGATAGTATGAAGATCTGAGCTTTATACTTTTCTATCAAAAATGTCGATAGTATATAAGAAATTGAGATTGTTAATTATAATTAAGAATTAGTTCGATATTATGAAATAATTCTATTTTTTTAATAAATTTTTAAACGATACAGAACTTAAAAATTCTTAATTTATAATGGATTTTACTGTTTTATCTTAAATTTCATGCAATAAATTGGTCTAGGATTCATCTTGGATGCAGTAGGCTCATTTTTTAAAAATTGGAATATTTCTACAGATTCAATATTTTTTATTTTATAAAAATGAGTATATGCTTTTTTGTCGGTTGTAAGAAAATCACAATCATAATTTATACAAAAATTGGCACAATTTTCATCAAAACTTGTTCCTTTAATATCATCTCCAACTGCATATTTTGTTCCCGTATAGTCTTTCACATATTTTGCATATTTTTCTTGATTTAGGTATGTTAGATGTTTATCTAGTAATACATTTTTCAATATTCTTCATGTTTTTTGGATCGAAAAAGTGTTTTGTTTCACAATGTATTTGTATATGCATATTAATAATTCCATTTTTTAAATTTTGAAATGGGCTTGATTTAGTATGTTAAAGATATATTCCGAAAAATACTATTCTATAAAATAATATCTTCATATAGACTTGGATATCTTTATTTTTTATGTCCATCCCAAATTATATTTTGTATTTGATTGCTGGAATTTTATTTTCAGTTATTATATCTCCTAGTATTTTTAATGTGATAGATACTTCATTTGATTGTGAATTAATGTCTAGCAATAATATAGAATTTTGTTTTATTCAAAAACGAATTATTAATTTTGTTTTATTTGTAGGACCACCCGGATTAGGATTGTTATATGGTTTAAAAAAATGAATTTTGAATTATTTTCTGATTTTGCAACCAATATAATTTATCCATCTAATATCACTACAATTATTGAAACTAAATGGTCTTTGATGCTCTTCTTTGTTGGAACAATTTTATTATTTTTATTAAAATATTCTAAAATTCGTAAATTTATTTTAATATCAACAAAAAAACGTAATGGAGATTTAAAAAAAATACAAACTATTTATGATAACCTGGAAGAAGAAAAACTTGAAAAAATTATTAATAAATTAACAAATAATTATAGAATAGTCATAGCTGTGTATGGCGTCTTACTATCTTTTGTTGTATCAGATATTTTAATTACTAAAGAACCAAATTGGTCCATAATTCTTTGGACTGGATGGATTATTGGTTTTACAGTTAGAATTGGTGTTATTTCAATTACTTTATCTGATAAATTAGAAACAAAAAAACACGATGAAAGTTTATTGGATATTGCACAATATGTTTTTGCTTCAAAAAATTTCTTAAAACATATACTAATTGTGTTAATTCCACTTATAGCATTATTACCAGTAACTGCAGTTCCTACTGAAACATCCTATGATAACACATTAACACAATTCAATATTTTTTCTCTTGCTGGAGGTATTATCGGTGTTGCATTTTTTATTTATTTAATTACAAATATTGAAGAATTTCAAACTGTTGAAGGTCCAAAATTTTTGTATATGTTAATTTTAGGATTTATTTTTATTGGTGCATTTCTTCATGGTACTTCCAATCCCCTTCAGCCTGTAACTATCTTGTTCTTTGGAAATTCTGAAATTGTACCTTTAATTTTTGATGGATTTAGATATATTTCAGGAATATTTGGAGCAGTTTTAATCACTATTTTTGGAAAAGGGATTATTCATAATTTCATCATATTTTTTCAAAAGTCATTGCCAAAGATTAAGTTATTTTTTAAAGACGTATTTTCAAAAATATCATTAGAATTAATAAAGAAAAAATGTGGTTTTTTGAATTAATTTTATTATAAATTTCAACTATAATTTTAATTTCTCATAGTTTTTCCTATTATTAGGGATCAATTATAAAAGAAAGAAATGAAATTATTCATTATCGCTTTTTGGAACTAATTCTTTTTTCCATGTTGGTACGCTTTTGTAATATTCTTGAGCTTTAGAAAATTGCTCAGATAGCCAACCAGATTTTTCAGTGGTCAATGAATCACTAAAATTTGAATTTGTTATAAATATTCTTATTGAAAATTATTTGAGTAAAAGAGCTTTTTCCTTCATTTTATCTAATAACTTATTCATTTGATCTGATTCATCAATTGCTACATCTTTTAATTCCCAAAATCTAGGTTCAGATTGAGATGCAATCCAATCTATTTTTTGACCTGTTTTTTTGTCTTTTCTAATCATCATTCTGAAAAGATCTACATATCTTCTTGGAGCAATTCCAAAAAAGGGTTTAAAATGAACTTTATCACTAGTTTTTTCGCCTACAGATATTGAATCTGAAAACAAATCCTTAGCATGACTTTTTGGATATGGTTCAATAAATACAACTGTCCCTATTCCAGATGAAACAATATGTTTTGCGCATATATGACATGGGAATGTAGTACAATATAACAAACAATCTTTTACAGAAGTCGTTCCTCTAGCTGCACTAACTAATGCATCCATTTCTGCATGTACCTCTCTACCATATTCTGTCAAATCCATAAATTGCATTTCCTTTAAAATATCAATTCCAAGAGCCTGTTTAGCTAACTCTGTTTCAGTAAAAGAATCCTGTTCTACTGATAACCATTTAGCAATTTTTAATCTTTCAAAAATATCTTTTAACATTTTCACTTTCTCTTGTTGATTAGAATCTATTCCCAAAACAAATTCTCTATGATCATTTAATTTATCATCAGAAGAATAAACTCCACCGCCAGCTTTTGGAACTTCATTTGTACCTGTTGAAATTAAATTTCCATTTTTATCTAATATTGATGCACCGACTTGTCTAGATAATGATGATGAACGTAATGAACTTCCATATGCATGGAACATTCCATATTCTTCCTTATGTGGAGTATGAAATGTATTTCCAAAAATTAATTCTATAAATCTATTAATTTGTTCATCAATTTTATTTGGATGTGAGGCGTCAATAAAAACATCTCCAGATGGAAACGTCTCTCTGACATCTTGTCCAGATTTAATTTCTTCTTCATCATGATAATCTCTTGTAATTAATTTCTCAGCTTTTTCCCTATATGTTTCAGAGGGACTACCTAATTTGCTTGCCAAAGACTCAACTCTAGATTCTCTTGAAGAAAAAACTGAAATTAACCAAAAATTTTTACCATAAACTTTTCGTAATTTTTTTTCTTCGTTTGTGTGTTTTAGTGATTTTAAAATATGAGCATAATTTGTATATGGGACATTTATTTCACCAGTTTTTTCCATTCTTATTTTTTGTATTTTACCCATAGCTAAAATTGCTAATGCATCACCACCAACAGTTTCTCTTAATTCATCACCACAATTCATTCTAGATTCAATTCGATCATATTCAGAGGAATTTACAATTGAATTTTTTAAGCCATCAATTTCAGATAATAAATCACTTAACTTGACTTCATTGGAATCATATTGAACTTTTTCTAATTCTTTTTGAAGAGACTTTACAACTAGAGCTAAATCTGTTCCTAGTGGGCCTACTAAGCCAAAAACTAATTCAGGTCTTTTTCCATCCAATCTACTAATACCCTCTTGCTAAATTATCAATCTGTTTTTTGGTTTTTAATTGGATTCTGTTAGATGAACAAAAAAAAGTATCAAAAAAAGGATTTTGTTGAATTTTCATCATGTTTCTAGCCTCATTTGAGAGCCTCTTTCTAATTCTTCTAACAATATGGTCTTAATCATACCAAATCCTTTCTGACCCATCATTCTACCAAATTCACCATCTTTATGCCATTTTTCATGTATTTTTATGGAAGATATTTTTCCTAGTATTTTTATAAAATCTCTTTTCTCTGGCTCATCTTTTCCAAGTTTTCTAAGTATCCTTTCTAAAACTGCATGTAGAACAAATACTCCAGGAGTTTTCTGTATTACAAAGTTTTCAGGCTCTACAAAGACTTTTGGGCATAATTCATGTATTGCATCCCAATAATTATTTAAAATTGAAGCAACTATTGGAGGAGATTTACCACCTAATTGACCATCAGGATTAATTACTGGTTTTAGAGAATCTGTAAATGATTTCTGATTCACTATGGTATTACCTTTAGGTTCATTAGGTAATTTGATTTTATTATGCCAAATACTATGAGAATCTTTAATTAAATAATCAGTCACCTCTATTGCAGTAGGTATCCATTCAATACCTCGTAACATAGTTTTTTCTTGAATACTAACTATACCTTCTTCTTTTACTGCTCTTTGTATGAAACGTTCCCCAAGATCAGTTCTTACTTTTTTCTGAGACATATTGACTAACACAAATTGTTTTGCTTCATTATAGACACTTTCTCCTACCATAATTACAATTGGGAATTCCAGATCTTGGTATTTTTCACTTACTTCATTTAACATTTCTATTCCTACAAACCTATGTTGACCATCCATCAACCATAGTGTAATATTATCTGGAATATCTAAAAATCCATCACCAATAGTTACTTTTTTAGCATCTTTATCACGAATGTTAGCTAATATTGCAGGAGGAGATACTTCAGATGCAATAAATCTCATAAATGCTTTAGCACGAGTTGGTTCAGGTGCTCTTTGATAACCTTCATTATTATTTGCTCTCCATATGTCCACTTTTGCTCTGCCTGCAAGTTCTTTAGCAGCAATTTTTCCAACATACATTGTTTTTCCATGTTGAGTAAATGGGATCACTTTTAATCTCATATCCTAAGATAATTATCTGTGTATATTAATCTTATTATTAATCTAAATAAATTATCTAAAATAATTATCTACTCAATAATTTAGTCAAATTAGGCGTGGATTATTAAAGATTTACAAATCTTTTTTCAGGGAAATTCTAAAATTTTATGTACACATCTGATTTGTCTTATACGATTATGTTTAGGAGTGAGATTTTGCCAGAAATTTTACCAGTATGCTCTATGTTCTAAATTTTATTAATAATGTGAAATTCAGATAATTGACTATCTAAAATCTTATTTTTGTAAATAATAATAATGTCTTTTCTTCTCAAAAAGAAAACTAGAAAATCATTTTTAAATGGAATTCAAACATTACAATATTCAACACAGGAAAATTATCGATCATCATTAAATCAATTTGAAAAATTTTGTAAAAATAATTACAATGAACGTACAACACAACAAATCATAGATGAATTGAAATCCTTAAAGATTGCAGAACGAGATGAAGCCTTTCTTGTATTACTTCAAGATTTTGTTAATTGGATGACAAGTTCACAATTATCAAATTCAACAATACATCAATATCATCAAATTGTTATCTATTATTTCAGTTATTATGGTATACGGGTTCATCCAATTGATCTTAAACAAAATGTAAAATTACCAAAAAAAATTAAAGAAAAACTACACTCTTTAACTAAGCAAGAAATACTTCATCTATTTAATTATGTTCCTACTCATAGACAAATGCTATACTTAATTCTATTAAGTTCTGGAATGAGAATTAGAGAAACTGTTGCTTTAAGAAAAAAAGACTTCGATATAGAATACTCTAAAAGAATTAAAATTGAAATACCACCTCAATTTACAAAAACTAAAACAGCACATACTACATTTGTTTCAAAAGAAGCGGAAAAGATTCTCAAACCACATTTAGATTTATTGAATGAATCAGATTTAGTATTTGCTACAAATTCTATTCCATACCATGCTGCAATGACAGAAATTGAAGCATTTGCAAGATATAGAAAAAACGCAGGTTTGATACAAAAATATGCATCTACAAATAGACACCACATTTCTCTTCATTCTTTCAGATCTTGGTTTTTTACACATGTTAGACGTGTTCACGATACAGATATTGCACATGCGATGGTAGGACATTCAACCTATCTTGGTATGTATGATAGAAAAGATGATGTTGAAAAATTGGAACTTTTCATCAAAGCAGAACCATCTTTGAAAATTTTCTCATAAATTATTCATGTTTTTAAACTCACAAAAGAAATAATTTTAGATGCAAAACACTATTGCCATAATTTGTGACTGTGATGATACTTTGGCACCAGATACTACTAGTTTACTTTTAAAAAATAATGGAATTGATATCAAATCTTTTTGGAATAAGACTATTGCAAAGCAAGTAGAGCAAGGTTGGGACCCTCCAATTGCTTGGATGACAGCCATTGTAGATATGATGAAAACTGGAAAAATTAAACAAAATACAAATAAAAAATTATCAGATTTTGGAAAAAATATCAAACCTTATGAAGGAGTAACAAAATTTATTCCAGAATTAAAAAAAACTATCAGTAAAAATAGTGATTTTGTTGATGCAGGAGTAAAATTAGAATCATATATCATATCATCTGGAATAGAAGATATCATCAAAGGAAGCTCTTTGAATAAGCAGTTTAATGATATTTTTGCAGGTAGATTCTTAGAAGATCCTAATAGTAAAAAGATCACTGGAATAAAATCTAGTGTTACATTTACAGAAAAAACAAAATTTCTTTATGCCATAAACAAAGGCATTACAGGAGCTGTTTTGAGAAAATCACCTTACAGCGTTAATGATTCAATTTCTCAAGAAAATCGTAGAGTTCCTTTTGAATATATGATCTATTTGGGAGATGGACCTAGTGATATCCCATGTTTTTCTGCTATAAAAGAAAATGGTGGAAATTGTATTGGAATTATTGAAAAAGAAACTGCACATAAAGGATATCAGCTTGCACGGGGAAAACGAACCACAGTTGGACCATATTCACAAAATTACAAAAAAAATAGTGATTTGTTTATGGTTTTAGAAACGATAATTAAAAAAATTGGTTACGATATTGTCGATAAAAAACGAAGAAAGCAGTCTATTGTTTAATTTATCGGAATTAGTTCTAAAAGTAAATTTTTAATTTTATCTTTATGATTATCTTTAGAGTAAATCAATGTTAAAACTTCATCAATATCAATAAAACAAATCTTAATCTCAATATTTTGTCTAGTGGCCTTTAGAGTTTGCAATTTAGAATCTTGTGTTTTTGGAAGAATTGCATAACCTTTCATCTTATCATAATCTCTAATGTAAAATGCAATTTGAAATCTATCTGATTCAGATAAATCATCTTTGTATTTTGTATCAATAATTGTCTCAATTTCATACCTATTTTTATCATAAATCAGTATATCTGGAATAATATTGTATTTTTTTCCTGAACTCTCAATTTCCCAAGATGCATAACGTTGCTGTTCTTTACTTGGTAATGGATAATATTTATGAAATAATTTGAAAACAAATTTCTCAAAAACTGCATTCATATCAACAAAAAACGAATTTACAAATCTAGATTTTTGTTCATAAAAATCGGTTATTCTGATACTGTTTACAATTAGCTTACAAAGTTCATGTACTTTTTTATAGTGTTGATTCATTTGATTGTAATTAATCATTTTCAAATCATCTGAGGAAATTTCTTTATGATTTACTAATCCTTCCAATAAACCCATCATTCTTCTGATTTCTTTTTTTCGATCATTGTTTATTGTAATATAATAACATCTCTCTAAACAATACAAAAGAATTTGATTTTCCAAGTTATCATATTCAAACTCATCATGTTCACATGCAAATTCTAATTTTGTTTTTGAATCATTGATGATTTGTTGTTGAAAAATTAATTTACCTCGTAAAAATGGTGAATTACTTTGATGATTTGTATACGATCTTACCATTCCTCTTTTTAATAATTTTTCAGTGTGTTTTACAAAAGTTGAAATGATTATTTCTGACAACATATTTTTTTCACCTAAAAATTCAGTTTCACTTTCAGGAAAAACTTCTAAATCTAAATCATAAACATAATCAATTAACTCAACCAATCTTCCAATGTTTGAAAATTTTGGGATTATTGTAACTGAAAAATTAGAAAATTGTGCTACACCTATATGACTTTCAGCTTTAATTCGTAATCCTTGTTTATTTTCATCTATAGTAAGAATTCCTTCATCTTGTAGTCTTTGATGTAATTTTTGATCTGCTTCTTCTAGTTTGAGGGATTTGAGAATATCTACTGATTTTCGCTCAATTTCATTTAATGTCTTGTCTTTTCTAGGTGGTAGAATCTGATATTCTCTTAAAGTGATCAGATTCATGCCTGAAATGTATTCTTTAGAGCGTCAAGAAATGTTTGAGCATCTTTCTTCCATGTCTCTTTAATGACCATCTTTTCAGAATCAACAAAATCAGAACTAAGTATATCTTCTTCAAGTTTTTTGTAATCATCAAAGAAATAATCTTGTAATAATGGTACAATTTCATTTGCAAATACAAATTGAAGATCTTCTAAACTATTAATATTCATTAGATATGAATGACCAATTTGTTTTTCCCGTAAACCTGATTCTATTATTCGTTTATTAATAACTTCAAGTAATATTTGCAAAGAAATTCCATCAACTGATTTTAATAATAATTCAGCTTTTGGCATTAATTCACAGAATGCAAAACGTCTTCTTAATGCAGCATCAATCTGAATCAAACTTCTATCAGCTGTATTCATTGTACCTATAATGTAGATATTTTCTGGAACAGTGAATGTGTCTTTAGAATATGCTAATTGAAGGGTATGTTTTCCTCTTTTGTCTTTTTCAATTAATGTTATTAATTCTCCAAATATCTTTGAAATATTACCTCGATTTATCTCATCTATAATCATAACATACTTGTTATCTGGATCTGCTGCTGCATCTTCACAGATAATTCTGAATATTCCAGGTTCAATAGTATAAACTACTTTTCCATCTATAGAATGAGGTTTTATTCCTTCTACAAATTCCTCATAAGAATATGATTGATGAAATGTTACATTTCTAATAAATTGATGTTGTGATTTTTCTGTTTCTTTAATCTCTTCTAATTCTATATTTGGATTTAATGAATAAGTCCCTTTATCTATTCTTTTAAAAATTGAAGATTCACCATTCTTTTGAATATCATGAGACATTTCTTTTAATAAAGAAAAGTGAGGAGTTTCACCTTGTGTTTGAACTAATCCTTGCTCTAAGACTTTTTTTGTAATCTCCTCATAATGCATTGCGCGATTTTCATCATGAAGAATTTTCATAGCAGCAGCTCTAAATGTCAAAGTCGATTTTGATGAGTTATTTTGAATGATTTCATTAGCTAATTTTGTAGCAGTATAGGTCTTACCCGTGCCTGGAGGACCATAGAAAATCAACTGTTTTTTCTTTAATAAAATATCTGAAAATTCTGATTTCATTTCTGGTTTCTTTACTTGAATATCATCTATATCTTCACCTATGATTTTTGCATATAGTTGACGTGTAATTGGTAAAATTGATGGTGCCATATTGCCATATGACTTCATAGATTTCATCTCTTCGAAAATTTCTCTAGTACGAAGTTTTGGTTGATCAAATTTACCATACTCTGAAAATTTAGCTACAAAATGTGTTACAGTCTTACCTTTTTCATTAATCTCTTCACTTTGTTCGATTTGTTTAATCCTACCATATCCGACAAAATAATTTTCGTTGTTGATTTTAGATTGAATGATAAACTTTGCATCTTCTAAGAGTTTTCTAGAATTTGGAACATTATTACTATAGTGATGTTGTTCTCCTTCAATATCATCATATTTGCTATCTAAATTTTGTGTAAGAATAAAACAACTATGAGCTTTTAATGCAGCTCTGGTACGTTTACCTAATAATGCATCCATCATCTCGTCTCTTCTTTTGATAACTTTACTACATGCTGTCATAAATCCTGCTAAATCTCCACTTGGTAATTCATCTGGTTTAATTGGACCTTGGTTTAACCATACAACATTTCGTCTATGTGGATATGATGGAAAAGAAACATTTTGATGATGATAATTACTTACAACTATTCCAAAATCAACAATTTCTTGCATTCCTCTAGTTAGTACAATCAAATCCTTTTGTTTGATTCTAGTAAAATAAAGGAAACTACCTTCATCATCTTCAGGATAATACTTCTTAAATTCATTTCTGGTTTGCTCTTCTGTAAGATTTGAAATATCTCCAATCTTTTCCCATCCAATTCCTACAGAATTTGTTTTTAGAAATTCATCCAAATATGGGTGTCGTTCCTTAGAACTTCCTGGTAGTATAGACCATAAATCAAATTGTCTAGAAGTTAAATCATATACATGCCATCTAGCAATTTTTTGTCCACAAATCTTTAGGCATTCAGAAACATCGTGAGGGATCTCCTCTGGAATTAATGACACGGTTTCATTATCAAATTCTACAAACTTTGTTAATGCGGAAGATACTGCTCTAAGAGCATCATCCATTCGAAATCCTTGTCTGTCAAAATTTAACAGTTTTAGATTATCTTTTATCTCTTGCAGAGATGCTGAAAAACCATTATCTTCACCTTTTTCAAGTAAAATTTTCAGTATAATTGGCTGATAATTAGCCTGCATAGACATTGTTTCTTTTAAAAATTTCAAAAGAGTAGATTCTAAATTTTGTATTATTGGAATACCATTTTTTGTAACTACGGTTTTTCCATCTGATTCCATTAATTCATAATTTCCATGTTTTTTAGGATCGTATAATTCATAGTCATTTTTATTTAATTTATACAAAAAATCATAATCTGAATTGAATGGTCTTGGTTTATTATTTCGTCCTGAGTGTATTCTAGTAGACACATTTACGCTTAATGCATAAAGATGAGCTGCAATAGTTTTTTCTTTAGTGTATGGATATTTTTGTTCAATCCAATCAAAAATTTGTTTGTTTGATGCTTTACCACCAAGTTCAACAATGGATTTTTTTATCATTTCTCTTACTGGAATTTCACTCATGTTAATTCCTCCTTTGCATCACAAATTGATGCATAATCACATCTAGAGCATTTTCTAAACTCTGGGATTGCATCAAACTCTTCATTAAAAATAGACTCTATCTTATCACTTAAGCCTTCTTTGAATTCATTTAATTTTTCTTCCTCAATAAAGTGAGGTACAAGTTTGTTATCTTTAATGTAAAACAAAGATGTTTTTTTTGGTAGTTTTCCATATAATTTCTCAGTTCCTAAAGCATAGATATTCATCTGGACATCATTTTTAATTGTATTTTTATTCTTGTATGCATATCCTGTTTTGAAATCAATTACTTCATATTCTCCATCAGGTGTCATCTCCACTCTATCTATTTTTCCTGAAATTGTAACATCATTTAGTTTAATTTGGAATTTTGGTTCTACATCAACTGGCTTGTTTGGATTTTGTTCTGCCCATTTAAGATATGTTTTTACCATTTCTTTTGATTTGTCTCTATCTTGACCTTCCTTAGTTCTTTGATTTCTATACGATGATGTATTCCATTGTTTATCTAAAATTTCAAGTGCAATATCTTCAGTAGGTTCTTTTCCATCTTTTTGTAATTTAGTCATGTTTTCTGCTACTGCATGAATAGCAGTGCCCATTCCAAAGTATGTCTTTGAGGGTGTTGGAACTCGCAACACATATTGGAATTTGAATTGTAAAGGGCATTCCTCATAAGTTTGAATTTTTGAGGGACTAAGACGAAAATTTTCTTTTGTAATAAGAGGGAGTGATTTTTGGTATAATTGGTTATCAATATGAGACTCTTCAGGTACAATTTTAAGGATTTTTGCAGGATCAAATCCATCTAAACTCTTGAATTCTTCAAAATATTTGATTTTTGCCAAATCAATGATTTTCTGAATTGCAGTTTTTAGATTCATTTGATTGATAGAGTTTACAGCAATTTCTTGATGTTCTTGTTTTAGTTGTTCTAGATGTTCACCTTGTGCTAATTGAACATCGGTAGTTGATGCAAATTCTTCATAGTCAATTAATTTATTTTCTTTAAAGTTTAATTCTTCTAAAAATGATGACGGTTTGGCTTCAGTTTTTCTATTCTCATAGTTTTGTGCATATGTAATGTATAGATGACTCTTAGCCCTAGTCATTGCAACATATAGCAATCTTTTCTCATCTAAAAGATGTAAAGTTTTTTCATCATCTGTTCTAACTAATCCTTTTGCTAAATCTTGAGGCACATAGAATTTTTTAGTTCGTGCACGTAATGGGAGTTTATCTTTTGCAGCATCAACTACAAATACTATTTGAAATTCTTTACCTTTACTTTGATGAATTGTAGTTACCAATACACTATCATCTTCTTCAAGTTCTTCAGGTAATTCTAAATCAAATCTGAATAAATAATTCAAATAAGAAATAAAATCAGTTAAACTTTCTTCAGGGTATAATGTTTCATACTCTAATGAAAAATTATAAATCTCTTTTAGTAAAATTTGGTTAATTCTATTTTCAATTGAATTATCAGAGATGGCTTTTTTGTATAAGCCAGAAACAGACATTATAATTTTATAAATAATATCACTAGGACGATATTTTGATAATTCTGATAAATTCGATAAAAGATCAACAAATTCTAGAATCTCTTTTTTCTGTGTAGTGTCTTGTTTTACTATTTCTTGTAAAGATTTTAAAACATAATCTACTCCAGGATTATCTTCATCAGATATTTTCTCTCCGTAGTGATTGATTTTAGCAATGTTATATTCAGTAATTCCATGACTTTTCATCAGTCTTGCAATTTCTCGCCCTGCATTTGCGGGGCAATTAACCACAGCAAGGTATGCCATCACATCTTTGACTATAGGAGTTGCAAAAAGATTATCAGAGCCCACAAAATCAGCAGGTAATCCATGAGCTTTGAGAGATTTTACGAATTTCACGCCTGATTTTCTACTTCTAGCAAGGATTGCAATATCTCCATAAGATATTGTGCCTTCAGTACCATCTTCTCTAACTATTGGCTTTCCAAGTAATTCTTTGATATTTTTTACAACATATTCTACTTCAGCACTTTCATTTGAACAAGCACAGACTTTGACTTTGTTTCCTTTGATATTTTTTGAGAATAGATTCTTTTTTTGACGTTCTTCAATATTTGAAACAAGAGTACTTGCAAGATCAACAATATTTTGTGTACTACGATAATTTTGATCAAGATTTATAATTTTTGTATTTGTAAAGTATTTTTCAAAATCATTAAAATTTTTCATATATGCTCCTTGGAACCTAAAAATAGATTGATCATCATCACCTACTGCAGTTACATTTCCATTATTTGAAATAAGTTTAACAATTTCTAGCTGTGCAAAATTATTATCTTGAAATTCATCAACTAGAATGTGTTTGTATTTTTTTTGTAATTTTTGTTGAATTAATGGTTTTGATTTTAATAAATTAATTGATTCTACTACAATATCATTAAAATCAATGACACTTTTAGCACCCCAAAATTCTTGATATTTTACATATACTCTATGTAAATCACTTAGTCGATGGATTAAATCTTGGTCATCATCATCTAATTCTTGAGATTCTTTTGAATCAAGATATTCTTTTAATGACTCAGGGGAAATTAGTTCATCCTTAAATGTCCTAATACCATCAATGATAGCACGGATTAGATCTTCGGCATTGTTTCCAATTGCAACATGTTGAAAATCAAATGAATCAATGTTTTTTAGACCCCATGCTAGTTGTGCTGAACGTTTGATTACTCCTGATGATATGTTTACTCCAGATTCCAGTACATTGTCTTCCAGTATTGATTTTGCAAAAGAGTGAAACGTACTGATTTCAACATCTGTAATGTCTTGATTTTCTAATCTTTGAGACATTTCTTCAGTTGCTTTTTTGGTAAAAGTAAGACAGAGAATTTCATTAGGTTTTACTCCTGAATTTACAAAATGTAAAATTCTCTCAATAATTACACGTGTTTTGCCACTCCCTGGACCTGCCACCACCAAAAGAGGACTATTTGGGTGCTCTATAGCCTGTTTTTGAGATAGATTGAGTTCCAAGTACTCATGTATTTTGATACAACTAATTAAATTAAAAATTAGATATTCATAATTTATGAACCAATAAATTTCACTTCTATATTCCCCCCATCTATGATTACACAAATTACATTCCCATTTGAGATTATGATCAGAAATTATATTACCTCCTAAGATTATTTCCTTCTTTTCTATCTGTTCTCTAATTAATTCAAAATTAGGAACTCCCCAGAAAATTTTTCCAACGTATTTGCTATTACATTTAGGACATTTCATATCAAATATTTCATTTACCAATACTTTTAGTTTCCCAACATGATGAAAATAACAGATGTTAGATTTTTTTGAAATTTTTGGAAAATTTTCATATTTTGGAATTTTTCTTGTATTAATCGGAGTAAATGCATCTCCAATCTTAATGCCTCCAAGCTGGATTATTTTAACATCATTTTATCTTCTTGATCCAACTTTGAATGTTGTAATTCTTTCTATGGTTGGAGCTACAGGTGCTACCCTTGGCCGATTTGTTCTTAAACGGATTAGTGTGATTTTTAGACGATTTGTTGCAGAAGAGCAAAAATCCAATCTGGATGTAATTGGAAATTATCTGAATAATAAAAAATACGGTTATGTTATTGCATCTTTTCTGTTTGGTGCAACTCCACTTCCTAGTAACATGTTGTTCATTGCTTATGGATTAATGCGTGCAAAAAGTTTGGGAATTTATGTAGGATTTTGGTTTGGTAGGGTCATTTCATATATTGTCATGATTTATTTTGGAAATGCAGTTTTAACTCCTTTCTTAGAGTTATTTGAAGATCGATTAACTGCTATTTTACTAATTGATGGTGCAGGTATCGGATTAATTATTCTTTTTGCATCTATTAATTGGACTCTTTTAATTACACAAAGAAAAATAAAATTTGTTAAACCAAAAATTTGGAGATTTTAAATGAAAATTCTTGATGCTGTAAAAAATGAAGTAAAAGAAATGACAGATAATGATTCTGCGCATGATTTTGAACATATAATGAGAGTATACAAAAATGCTCAAAAAATATGTAAAAAAGAAAAAGCAAATGAAAAACTAGTTCTTTGTGCTGTATTACTACATGACATAGTCTCTTATCCTAAATCTGACAAACGTTCCAAAAATTCTTCAATTGAGAGTGCAAAAAAAGCAAAAATAATTCTTAAAAAATATGATTTAACTATAGAAGAGATCATTATTGTATCAAATGCGATTTTACAGCATAGTTTTTCACAAAATAAAACTCCTGCAACACTTGAAGGGAAAATTCTTCAAGATTCTGATAGATTGGATGCAATAGGGGCAATAGGAATTGCAAGAGTCTTTGCTACAGGAGGCTCTCTAAAGAGACCATTTTACAATGTAAATGATCCTTTTTGTAAAACAAGAAAACCTAATGATAAAACATGGACTATTGATCACTTTTATCACAAGTTATTGAAATTAGAATCAAGAATGAATACCAAAACGGCCAGAATAGAAGCTAAAGAAAGAACTCAAATTATGAAAAATTATTTAAGAGAATTAAAGAAAGAGATATGTTAAAATGATTGAAAACTATTTTTCACATTATAAGAATTTAATAATTAGAATTACAGGTATAGATTAAGATATGGTTGAATCATTAATTGACGAAATTCCTAAAATAATACTACGCGGGAAAAAAGAAGCTCAAAAAATTCTTGAAAATATTTCATCAGGTAATAGAATTACATTACAAACAAATGAATTGATAACTCCAACAAAAGCAAAAGGTGGATTAGCAGGGCATTTTGGTGAATCTGTTCAAAATAATGAAAAACAAGAATGGTATAACAGAATGATTTTTGGTGATAATTTACTTGTCATGCAAGCATTGCTTGCTGGGGATTCTAAAACAGAATTATCATCAATGCGTGGGAAAATTGATTTGGTTTACATTGATCCTCCATTTGATTCAAAAGCAGATTATAGATCAAAAATTCATCTTCCAAGTGTAGACATTGAAAGTAAACCAAGAGTAATTGAACAGTTTGCTTATTCAGATACATGGAAAAATGGAACTTCTTCATATTTAGAAATGATAATTCCTAGATTGATTTTGATTAGAGAATTACTTAGTGAACGAGGTTCAATCTATGTTCATATCGATTGGCATGTAGGTCATTATGTAAAAATAATAATGGATGAAATATTTGGAAAAGAAAATTTCATTAATGAAATTATTTGGAAAAGGAAAGGTGGAAGTGCAAATCCAAGTAACAGATTTGGAGTAGTAACTGATCAAATTTTATTATATTCTAAAACAGATAAACCAATTTTCAATCAGACATATGATTTAGATTCAGAGGATACAAAAAAATACATCAAAGAAAGATTCACACAGATTGATTCTAAAGGAAAATTCATGGTTGCACCTATTGAAAGAAATGCAGCATTAGGAATTAGACCCACCATGATCTATGAATTTAATGGATATACACCAAAGTGGGGATGGATGGTCAGTGAGGTGAAATTAAAACAAATGGATAAAGAGGGGAAGATTATTTGGAATAAAAATAATCGTCCTAATCGAAAAGTCCACTTACATGAGTATAAAGGTCAACCAATTGAGAATTTATGGACTAATCTTTATGTCATCAATCCAATGGCTGCAGAACGGCTTAATTTTGACACCCAAAAACCAGAATCACTACTAAAAAGAATTATTGAAACTTCTTCAAATCCTGATTCAATTGTTGCAGATTTCTTTGCGGGTTCTGGAACAACAGGGGCAGTAGCAGAATCTCTTGAATCCTCCAGAAAATGGATTATGTCAGATTTAGGTAAACCAGCTTTCATGATAATGAGAAAAAGGTTAATCGACCAAGATGCAACATCTTTTTTGTATCAATCAATCGGAGATTATCAAAAAGAGCAATTTGAAAAATCAGAATTTAGAACAATTGGTGATCTAGCTCAAGTTGTTGTAAATCTTTATGGTGCATTACCATTTCCTGCTCAAGAAGGAAATCCAAATAATATAGGATACATCAAGCAATCAAAAACACTAGTTGTTGTAGATTCTCCAAATAGATTAACTGGATTTAATACATTGAAGAAAGCACAGCAACTGAGATCATCATTTATGGGTGGATGGAACAAAGTGATTGTCTTAGGTTGGAATTTTAATCCAGATATTGCAAGAATTATTGAAAGTCTTAATGATAAAAATTTAGAAGTGTTAGTAATTCCATCAGATTTATTAGATAGATTAAAAACAAAAGCAAGTTATGAAAAACTTATCAAATCTGGAGAGATTAGATTCTCATCACTACAATATCTTACAATAAAACCCATTAAAAAGAAAGAATACAATAAAGAACAAGACGTACTAGAAATTGAGCTTGATAATTACATTTTACTTTCTCCAGAAGTATTACCATTAGATAGTAAAAATAGAGAAAAATTAGAAGATGTTATTAAAAAAGATCCTTTGAGCTTAGTAGAATATTGGAGTATTGATCCAAATTATGATGGCAAAACTTTTAGAAGTAAATGGCAAGAATACAGAGAAAATAATGAAGATTTACGAATTAAAAAAGTAGGAAAAATTATTATTCCAAAAACAAAAACAAAATTCAAGATTTGTATTAAAGCTGTAGATGTATTTGGATTTGAAAGTGCAACAGTTCAGGAAATGGGATAATGGCATCTGCAAAATCACTAGGCACTGGAAGTACTCCGCTTCTTTTAGCTGAAATTATTACAAAAAGTGCAAACAAAGAATGGGAAGATGGTAGTTTTATCGAGAAAGTGTCTCCAATAACTCAAGATTTGTTAAGATTTTGGGATCCAAATGGAAGTTTTGCAGACATTAGAAAATATAATTTTCATGAAGGTCAATGGCAGGCAATAATAAATTCAATTTATGTTCATGAGGTACTAAAAATCAAAGATGTTCATGACATGTACATGTCAATAAATCCAGAATTATTACAAGAAATGGATTTAGTTAGTTTGAAAAGAGACAAGTATTCACATCCAAAATATTGCATAAAAATGGCCACAGGTACTGGAAAGACTTGGGTTATGCATGCTTTACTTATTTGGCAATATCTTAATGCCAAACAGGAAGAAAAGAAAAGCGGAAAATATTCTAAAAATTTTCTATTAATAGCGCCTGGAATAATTGTTTATGAACGATTACTTGATGCATTTTTAGGAAAAAGAAATGAGGATGAAACTAGAAATTTTGATTCTTCTGATTTCAAACAATTTGAGGATTTATTTTTGCCAGAATCTTACAAAGAAGAGGTTATAGGATTTATTCAAAATAATGTGGTACAAAAACAGGAAATAGGGAGAAAAATAACGGGTGATGGATTAATTGCAATCACTAATTGGCATTTACTTGTAGGAGAAGAAGAATACTTTGATGAAGGAACAGCATTAGATTCTCCAGATAGAACTCTAAAAAAATTATTACCAATAACTCCTGGAACAGGAGCAGGTCATACACTTGAAGAATTAGATAGAAATTATTTCAAAGGTTCTGAATTAAATTATTTGTCAAAATTAGAAGATCTAGTTTCATTTAATGATGAAGCACATCATCTTGGAGAATGGAAAACTCAGTTTGAAGTGTTAGAAAAAAAATGGCAAATTGCATTAAGTGCAATTTCAGATACAAAGAAGGAAAAATTTATTCAAATTGATTTTTCAGCTACTCCATACACTTCTATCGGAACAAAATCAAAAACGACAAAACATTATTTTCCACATATTATTACAGATTTTGAATTAGTTCAGGCAATAAAATTAGGGTTGGTTAAAACAGTTGCAATCGATAAAAGAAGTGAGATAGGAGCAATACCACTAGATTTCACGTCAGATAGAGAAGGCAATGAGGTAGTAAGTCTATCTAGCGGCCAAAGAGAAATGCTAAGAATAGGCATTACAAAATTAAAAATTTTAGAAGAAGGATTTAAAGAATTAGATCAAACAAAATTTCCAAAAATGCTAATAATGTGTGAAGATACAAAAGTTGTTCCATTTGTCTCTTCATTTTTAAAACATGAAGGAGTTTCAGAAGAAGACATTATTGAAATTCATTCAAACAAAAAAGGAATTGTCGGAGAAAAAGAATGGAATTCATTAAAACAAAAATTATTTGGTATAGATAAAAGAATTAAACCTAAAATTATTGTTTCAGTTTTAATGTTAAGAGAAGGATTTGATGTCAACAATATCTGTGTGATTGTTCCATTAAGGGCAAGCTCTTCTTCAATATTACTAGAACAAACAATTGGAAGAGGTTTAAGATTAATGTGGCGAGAACCAGAATATGAAGATCTTAAACAAGAAACTAGAGAAAAATTATTAGTAAAAAAAGAAGAACCAGGTAATTATATTGATATTTTGAGTATTATTGAACAGCCAAATTTCATAGAGTTCTATGAAAAAGAATTGGGAGATGCATTAGTTGAAATTAATGAATCTCCTAAAAAAGGAAAAATAGTTGGAGACATAGTTCTTGAAGGATTAAAAGAAAATTACAAAGACTATGATTTATTTTGGCCACTGATTTTACGTGATAAAGAAGAAGAATTAATTCCAGCAGAATTATCCATAGATGAATTAGAACCATTTCCAGTACCTCTTAAAGAACTAAAACCGTTAGTGAATCAAAGAGGTAGCAAAATTCGTAGTGAAGAGATGACAGTAAAAACAAAATTTGGAGAATATACTGTCACCTCAGACATATTCACTGCAACAAACTATAACTCATTTATACAAAAAATCCTTAACGCTGTAACATCTATTCCTGTTCGAGTAAGTAAAAGAACCATCAAACCTTTTCCATTAATGCAGATAAATTCACGCTTAATTGCACAATTAACTGATGAATATATACGACAAAAATTATTTGGTGAGGATTTTAATCCTCTAAAAGATAATAATTGGAGAGTATTACTTTTAACTGAATCAAAAATCATTCAACACATTGTAAAAAATGTTGCAAAAACAATCTATGATCTACAAAACAGTATCAAAGTAAGTGAAGCTAAAGTTGAAAAAAGGTATTTTTCAGAATTAGAGGAATTAAAAATAAGAGAAACATATACAATTAACGTTGCAAAAACAATCTATTCAAGAATAGCATATCCCTCAAACAAAGGAGGTTTTGAGAAAAGTTTTATCGAATTCATTGATTCTGATTCAAAAGTAAATGCATTTATGAAAATCAATGAACATTATCATGATTTTGCAACTGTAATTTACATAAGAGAAGACGGATTATTAGCTTACTATCATCCTGATTTTATGGTAAAAATAAATGATAAAATTTTCATTGTAGAAACAAAAGCAGAAAAAGATCTTGAGAATCAGAATGTTCAATCTAAGAGATTGGCAACGGTAGATTGGATTGAAAAAGTAAATGAAATGGATTCAGAAGATAGAATGAATTGTGTCTGGACTTATGTTTTATTGGGAGAAAAAACATTTTACGGAATGAGTGAAAAAGGTGCAGATACAGAAGAAATATTGAATTATGCAACCAAAACAAAAGCTATGTTAAAAGGAACACTTGGTGATTACGTGGGAATGAAAGACTACTAATCTTAGAATTATAATTAAATTGTCTATTGTCGTTCCTAATTTTTAATTATTTTTTGCAGAAATTGACAATATTTACGTAAATACCCCATCATAGGCACCACAAAATTTTTAGCTTAATTAGATTTAGATATCTTGTGCCTAAAAGATCAAATTTAGGATTTGATTAACCTCAAAAAATAACATTATGAGATAACGGTGAACGTATACTATATGATATTATTTGTATGAACTGTATAGATTATCTTTTGTTTGTATTGAATATTTTCTCATAAATCCTCCCGCAATGTCTTTCCAAGATCTATGAAACTCTGATTGATTGAATAGATATTGATTATTATCTCCTAAACTATAAGATATACAAATCCAATTATTTACAGAAGGTATTGTTATAATGTTGTGAGTAATTTGATTAATTCTATCAGAGATCATTCCTAAAATTTCGGTAATTCTTAATATTCCAATCATATCATACACTATAGGAATTTTTTCACATGTCAACTTAGTATTAACAGCTTTTTCATCAATTTTAACTATAATTTTAATACCATGTTTGCAATCTTCCCATAAAATTTCTTTTTTAGAATTAAATTCAACACCCATGTTAACCATGACATTATACAATTCTTCTCCAGAATTAAATTGTATTTCTAAATTATTAATTACATAACATGATTCTGGTAATTTATCTAATAATGTTACTACATTATTTCCAATTATACTCCCCGAAGTTTTTTTACGATGAGCATAATGTAGATTTACACCTTTTATTTTATACCATTTAGGATATGAATATGGGATTTCATTTTCTATATAATTTTTTAATAAGAAAATCTTTTGTCTAAAGTTTTTTGAAGATAGTTCAGGAAAATCTTTCCCAGTAAATTCTCTTCCTTGTTCTTCATTTATTTTTAAAGCCTTATGCATAAACTTCCATTGTTTTGTAGGGAATGGGCCATACTGTTCACCGTTATCACGAAGTGTTATGAAATAATTATTTTTCATATAATCATCTCAAAAATTATTTTGTCATTAGAAAAACCAGTATTCATTGTAAAAACACCTCTTTTATCAAAAATTGTTTTGATTCTGTGCCTGAACAATCTAAACATAATTCAATTTCATAATCTCCTGTAGATGAACATCTGTATTGATTTCGAGAAATTTTAGGCATATGCCCACACTGTAAAATATCACTCATGAGGAAATATCACCTTTGAGCAATTGTATAGGAGCAATAATCAATTCAGAAATAAACTTAGATCTATTAGAGATTTTTCGTAGAGAATCAATATCCTCCAACATTTTTGTTGGAATTGATATTCCAATTCGTGAATGGGTTTTCATAATAATTTAGTTTTTTATATGATTAACAAATCCCGGTCATAATTTTTTCGAGCTTTTGTGAGTAAAGAAATATAATTGTTGTAATACTTAATTACAATTTTTTTAGTTTGAAAATATGAAACAATATCTCAAAGAAAGAATAATGGAAAAAAGAGAAGAGAGAATTATTCAATATATTGAAAAAAACCCTTTTTGTACAAGAGACAGTATTTTTACTAAAGGTAACATACCAAAGAGTAATGCAACCAATAATCTAATTGATGATTTAATTTCTCAAAAAAAACTAAAGACTACAAAAATGAAAAAGAATAGATATTATGTAAATAATATAGATTTTCTTAGTAGATTTGAAATTTTTGTTAAAGATTATGAATATGAAACAAAAAAGGATCCTGTTAATTCAATAGATAAAATTATCATTAAATTTTTGAAAACAAGATTAAAGGTTTTAAGATCAGAAAAAAAGAAAATATCTAAACTAAATTTTCGAACTACCATTAAAATATTAAATGAAGTATTAGAGTATTACAAGAAACCTAATGAATTCAACTATTCAAAAATTTTAACGTTGACAATAATGCATTTACAAAATGATAAATATTATCTAAATCACCAAATTCATTCTAATCCAAAAGAGAAGATACAGAAATTTCAAAAAATAAAAAAACGAAATGTTAGACGCTCTATAGAAAATTTGTTTGAAATGAAAAAAAAAGGAAGAAGAGATTTCGGATTAACAAAAAAGGATTACCAAAAAAATATGAAAAAACTTACAGACGATCCTTCTGAATGGTGGAGAAGATTCAATGCTGAACAAAATAGAACGTTATACTCCAACAACATCAGTTTTCAGTCAGCATTGATAGAAAAAACTCTCAAAAAATCTAAAAAACAGCAAAAGAAAGTGGAAAATAGTGAAAATCCTACAATTGACAATACAAGTTCTAATAGAAAACAGAAATTTGAAAAATTAAATAAAAATGCAATGAGCGAACTAGAACAAATAATGAAATTATCTACTAAAAATTAATTATAAAAATTATTTGAGAATCTGTATTGTTCATTAATTTGATGGTGGGTTATAGATGGTAATTTCTTTAAAATGAACCATCCTAAAAGAAGCAGTCCAATTGGAATAGTTATTCCAAAAATTAAAAAAGTCATGATAAGGATTAAGATAAAATAATCTTTTTTTGTAATTAAATTATTGTTTTTTTTCATATTTCTCAAATCTTTCAAATTTTATTTTAAGTTCTTCAATCATTTCTAGAGCACGTTCTTTTTCCTGAATAATTTGTTGTAATTTTTTATTTTCTTTTTGTGTCAAATCTAACTCTCGTTTTGCTCTATATTCTTCAGAAATCATTAGATCAGACATCGCCATAAGATATTGTGATACAGACTCTTCTATTTCACTAAAAAAATAACTATTATCCAGATTTGTTACACCAATCTTATGACCAAACAACCTCTCTTTTCGAATTAAATTTGCATGCGAGTCTTGATTAATTTTTTGTTCAGACATTATTTTATTCCAGCGTTTTCTCATACCATGTGTTGCAGGTACTTCATATGCCCGTTTATCTTTTTTTAGATTTTTTTGTAGTTTAGAACGTTTGATTATATGATATAATTTATTTTGAATGCCATTTTTAGAAAATGGTCTACCATCTTTAAAACGAGTAATAATTATTGAATCTTCAGGTTTTGGTTCTCTTCCCATTTTTTGTATCCAATATTTTCTTACAGACTGTAGTTTATCCCATGCTTCAATGGATATCAATCCCAAATATTTTGAAGATGTATCATTGTATACTATCATACTAGCACATACTATTCTACCATCGGCAGATTTTGATTTATCATGTGTATATTGTCCAATTGTTATTTCATAGATTGGTCTGATATTTCCCCATACTTGATTCTCCCATCCACCTATACGCATTCCTGAAGAAGATTCAGCAAGAATAAGAAAATCACCAATTACATCTGTAGAATAATCAAGTATCTGTCTAATCTCCTCTGTTGTATATCCACGAGTTTGATGAAGATTAGTTATTTCAGGAAAAATAGCATCGATATTCGTCCATTCAATTGGAACCTCATTCATTTTAAGGAATTTTTTGATTCCTTTGAACTTATTAGGAATTGTGCTGGGACTTAAATATTCAGAACTGTCAATTGGTTTTTCTGATCTTTGTTTTTGGTAAATAGCATAGTTTTTGAGTAGTTGTTTTAGTTTATCAGGCTCTTTTCTTGCAAAATCTATGAACATTTTTGATTTGTCTTCAAATGTACCATCAAAATCTTCAATTGAATCTAAAAACTCTCTTAATGTCTTTTTGTAAGCAGTTTTAGTTTCTTGGGACTTAATTCCACTATAAAATAACTCTAAAGGATCATCACATGTAGATGGCTCTAGTTTAGAAAGTGAAAGAATTAGTTTGATTTTAGACATCATACCACCTATAAAAAATGAAATAGTAAATCCCTGTCACTAAATTCTCGAGTTTTTGTTCGTAGAGAAATATAATTCTGTAAAAGACCCTCAGATTCAATATAGCGGGTCTAAAGGGATTCGGACCCTTGACAACCGGATTAAGAGTCCGGTGCGCTACCTGGCTGCGCCATAGACCCACTGAAATAGTTAAGCCTAGAGTTGTTATTAATCTTAAGATTTTAAAATAAACGAAAATTTTTAGTTTTGTGCTTTAGCTTCAATTTCATTGTATTTTTCAATGATTGCAGTAAGTGCAGTTGAAACTGGAACATCATTCATCTTTTTCTTTTCGGCTAAAAGTTTCTGGTATGCATCTAGTGTAATGTACACTGGAATTGAACCGTTTCCTTCTAGTAATCCTCTAACGTTGTATAGAGCAGTCTCCATTCCTTTCTCAGCAGATTTTGCAAACTTTGCTTTATCCAAAATTGCTCCTAAAGGACCAAATGGCATATCATAGTCTACTGACATGGTTACTCTTGTAAGATTATTACCTAATGCTTTGAATTCATTAGTAATTTGCCAGTTCTTGAAAGGACCTTCAATTTGCTTGGCAGTGATTTTCTCATTTCTAATGAATTCAATTGTCTCACAATCCCACTCTAATCGTTTACCGCTAAAGTCACCGATAATTCTAAAGGTTGTTCCAACACCCATTCCTTCTTTGATGTCCATAGGAATAACGGTCATACCTACTGTGTCATTTTTGATTTGATCAGAAACATGTTCTGGTCTTGCAAAGTAGGTGAAAACACTATCTACGGGTGTTTTAATATCGATTGATTTTGTTACGAGGGTCAACGATTGAGATTCTTGCCAATAAGGATTTAAAGGTTTTGAAGATTTTCCTATAAAAAATTGATTTACAATATATTCATCGGGTTTACAGATATTTTAAATGGCTAAAAAGCGATCAGTTTTCTTGATCTTTGTTTTGATATTTTCATCGTATTCCGGATTTGAATCGGTATATGCGCATTCTATGTTTAATTCCGCAGAGCAGTCTTATGGTGGCTATAGGGTTCAAGTGGCCACAGCACCAGAATTTCCACAAATTGATGAGCCCTCACAATTTCTCATCAAAGTAACTAAAGGGTTTGATTATGATGAAGTTGAAGATTTTACAATGGGGATCAGAGTATACTATAACGATCAACACGTAGATACAATTCCTCCAACATTAGTGGATGGTTCCCATTGGGATTTTGATTATGTTTGGAGAAATATAGGAAATCATATTGTTAAAGTGGATTTGTATGATATGGAAGGGTCAGATGGAATTCTAACTTATACATTTAACATGGGAACACAAAGTCCATTCGGATTTGTATTCCTTGGAGCAATTACTACAGGGGCTTTTGTATTTCTAGGAGTAATGTTGTACATCTATTTGCCACAAATATTAAAAAAATCTAAACAGTGATAGATTTAGAAGATTTTGAAATTCTGAATGCAAATAACACAGTTAGTAATACCATAGCAAATAACCATATTCCAATTCCTAAGTGAATAGCAACTAGTACTGCATGAAGTTTTGTATCAATGACCAGAGCACCAAGGGTAATTTGCGTAATTACCAAACCTGTTGCAAGGGAACTTGTAATTTTTATTTTTAAGTCAGAATTTTTGTTGATTAGACTTGCAACCATAGTTGCAATTACTAACACTCCAGTAGTTGCAGCAGTGGTTCTATGAATCCATTCAATAAGATATTCTTCTGAAGGCATTACACCATTTGGACACAAAGGCCATTCAGGACAAGTTAATCCAAGTCCTGCAGCTGAAATGTATCCACCAATAAACATCAGTGAATACAAAACAATCATTGTTGTTAATGCAAGATATTGTATAGCCAAGATTTTTCGAATCTAGTTTACTGTGATATTACCGGTCATCCAAGGATGAACCATGCAAAAGTATGGGTATTCGCCTGCATCATCAAGAGTTACAGAGAATGTTCCTCCTGCCATAAACAAGCTACTATCAAAGTTTCC
>ENA-OREN01001339-OREN01001339.1-marine-metagenome-genome-assembly--contig:-NODE-1339-length-29352-cov-4.585551_pt1 | contig 29352 bp, 30 predicted proteins | sample MGYA00248624_ERZ508555 | MGnify/ENA primary metagenome ERZ508555 (study PRJEB26222, sample SAMN06267773) | marine metagenome | isolation source: Saanich Inlet, British Columbia, Canada | place...
TCTGGCGGTCTTCTTCTTCGAGCAATAGTCGATAAGGATTCTAACGGTGATGACCGAAATGAAAACGACATCATGGAAAAGACAGTTCCAATTGCCATTATGAAAGATCCTTTTGATGGAACACATACATCTCAATCTTCGACATTTGTATCTGCTAGATATCCAGCGGGTGGCGGTACTGCTACTGGTCAAGGTTCATGGGAAGATTTGAGCGGTGGAGCAGTAGGCTCCAAGCATTGGGGTAATGCCGCTTCAGGAAACAATTATCCTTCGAATGCCCATGACCGTTTGGTCCATGCCTTCTATGCTCCTATTCAAAACAATATACCACAATGTGGCTCAGACGGCCAACTTGACTCCGGGATGGAACAGGCATATCAATATCCTATTTGCCGAAGAATCTTCTATGCATCAAACTACATCTCTTCACAAATACACATTCAGGCATGGGGTAGCGTTGCTGCTGGCGATAGCGTATCCATCGAGATGTGGAGGGGTTCAGGTTCACAGAACATTAACGAATCAATTGTTTATGATATCAGTGCTGCCAACCCAAGTCAAGCACCCGACCAATGGACTCGTATCAGCTGGGACCCACAAGTAACCTACCTTCAGAGCCCATATGTAACCAACCAAAATGTATTCCTTGGTGGCAACTCCTATTCGATGGGAATGGTTTTGCGCAGCGATAGCAGCGGTGCATCAGAAGGTTTCCACATCGATGACTGGATTCAGTTTGGTATTCGCAAGGTACAAGAATACACACTGGATGTCTCTTGTGATGCACCAGAAAACGGTTATTCAGCACCACCAAGTGCTATTTTGTCAATGTATTGTGTTATAACAAATAACGGCTATTCACCAGCAACTATTCGCGCAGATTCAAACATTTCTAACCTGACATGGATGGACCCAGCAAACCCAATGATTCGTATGGATGCAGTCTACATGAGTGCTGCAGGTTATCCTGCCATGGTAAATGACCACGACACAAGTATTCTCATTCCACCAATTCAAGGGGGAGCCTCAATTGACCTTTGGGTAAATCTCACAGTCCCTCCTGGTGCAGATGTTCAGCAACAGACATGGCAACTTTGGTTGACCGATGCTACAGGCCAAAACGCAGGTGAAAAAGGCCGCGTGACTGCTTCTGTTGGTGTGACTGAACAATACGGAGTATCAGTTTCTTCAACAGTTGGTTTGCAAGCCGCATCGTTTGGCCCAGGAGAATATGGGATGGTCCCATTCCGATTGCAAAACACGGGTAATAGAGATGCTTCGTTTAACTTAGCAACAACTTTCTCCGAAGATGATTGGAGTGCCCTTATTGTCAACGATACAGGTGCTCCTGTTTCTAATCCTGTGTATGTCGGACGTGGAGATGCCATAAACTTGCAAATGAACATTTCCGCGGCAGTACAGGCGAATCCTGGAACTGTGTCCTTCAACTTGCGAGCAACTTGCCCATCTTGTGGTGCATTGTTTGGTAACGATGTATTGGTTCGAAACATCTATGTTCCAATTCATCGAGAAGTATCCTTGACCGCAGAACAAACTGACTTCGCAGGTCCTGCTAATGGTATCGAACAAAAGGTCTACATCACGATTTCGAATACAGGTAATGATGATGAAAAATATAATTTGTCACTCACTATGCAAAATTGGCAACTTGGTGCCAACTTAGTATCAACTCAAACCGGCCTGTTGGATGCTTGGGACGGAACATCGATGATTCAACTAAATCTTCCTATGCCTATTGGACTTAGTCCAGCACTATATGGGCTGACTGTGAAGGCAACCAGTGTTGATGATCCAACTGTCTATACCTCCATTTCCATGACAGTAGATATTCTTGACACAGCAGCCGTATTTGTCTCTGATGAAGATGCTGAACAGTCCTATATCCCTGGTGAGTCGGCTCAAACAATGGCCTTTGAGGTTCGAAATGATGGAAACAGTTTTGACCGCTTCACCATGTCATTTGATCTTCCAACGGGCATGGTTGCAGAATACACCAACCTATACAATGGCAAGACTATCGAACTTGGCCCCAGTGAAAGTTACAACGTATCGGTCCGATTCTCCTTCCTTGATGGAACTGAAGGCCAGTTGACATTGGGAGTAATTGCAACAAGTGTCAATGATGCAAACATTAGTAGCACCGGTTCAGCAACCTATCTAGTTGGTTCACAAAACTGGCTAAAAATCATTCCAACCGAAATGTTGGTAGTTGATGATGCTGAACCACCTGAGGCTTGGTCGATGACCGTGACGGTTCGAAACCAATACACAACCGCTCAATCCGTTTCTATGAATTTGGATAATGGCGAATCATCGAACTGGATACAATCTCGTATTGCAACCAGTGACCGAACCTTTTCACTTGATGTAGAAGAAGAACGTGAAGTTACAGTCATCTTTACGGTTTCTAAAACAACCCTCAACAACCTCGGTGAAGATTATCTCTTCACCAACCTTACATTGTGGGCTCAATCTCAAACCGTTAGTGATGCAGCCAGTACAACACTGCAATTACAACTTGTCAAGACCGGTGTGGAACTTTCAGAAGATGGTGCGAATTCTGATTCCGATGGTATCAATGTTGGCCCCATCTTGATGTGGGTTGGATTTATCGCAGTTTTCCTTATTGGATTAGGTGTTATTTTCAAGATCCTTAGCGAAGTCGAAGAAGAAGACGAGTATGGAGGATGGGGTGCTGAAGGTTACGAAGGCAGTGTTGAAGCAACATACGGTGCAGTTGCAGCGGCTCCAACCGTTCCTGTTGCTGGGGCGTCTTACAATCCTCCTAAGGCATTACCAGATATTCTCTCGTCGATGCCTCCAACACCAGCGGCCATGCCTCCAACACCTGTAGCCCCAGCTCCTGTTGTTCCTGCGGCGCCTGCTCCTGCAGCCCCATCTCCTGAACTTGGAACTGCTGAAACAGCACCTCCGGTGCCTGCTGCGGGATTGCCTGAAGGATGGACCATGGAGCAATGGAATGTCTATGGGCAGATGTGGCTCGAACAAAATGGACAGGCCTAATGCCTCTACACCCTTCAAGCGTAGGGTTCAAGGCGTACTCGCCCTCGGCAAAGTTGCAACGGAGACGTTATCATGTATGGAAATGGACAAGCACCAATCTTCATTTTGAAGGATGGAACACAACGCACACGTGGACGAACCGCTCAATCAAACAATATTGCTGCTGCAAAAGCAGTTGCTGATGCAGTTCGTTCAACCTTGGGTCCAAAAGGAATGGACAAAATGTTGGTTGATTCGATGGGCGATGTGGTCATCACCAATGATGGAGCAACCATTCTCAAAGAAATGGACATCGACCATCCTGCTGCAAAGATGATCATTGAAGTTGCAAAAACACAGGAACAACACTGCTACGATGGAACAACTTCAGCAGTTGTCCTATCAGGTGAATTACTCAAGCGTAGTGAGGACCTCATCGAACAAAATGTTCACCCAACAGTGATTTGCGAAGGATTCCGCTTGGCTGCCGAAAAGGCTGTTGAATTGCTTGAAGCACATGGCATTTCCACAGATAATCAAGATTCGGTTTTGATGGAAGTCGCAAAGACCGCTCTGACGGGTAAATCCGCAGGCGCCGTCAAGAGTTTTATGGCAGATATTTGTGTTCGTGCGGTCAACGCTGTTGGAATTATAGAAAATGATGAGCGCATTGTTGACCTTTCAGATATCAAAGTGGAGAAGCGACAAGGTGGTTCAATAAAGGATTCGTCACTGATAGACGGAATTCTCCTGGACAAGGAACGTGTTCATGCAGGAATGCCTCGAACAATGGCAGATGCCAAAATCGCATTGGTGAATTCAGCAATCGAAGTCAAAAAGACTGAAGTTGATGCTAAAATCCAAATTACTGACCCGAACCAACTTTCTCTTTTCTTAGAAGAAGAAGAAAATTATATTCGAGGTCTTGTCGAAAAGATTCAAGCCTCTGGAGCCACTGTTTTGATTTGCCAAAAAGGAATTGATGAACTGGCACAACACTACATGTCGAAAGCAGGAATCTTTGCGATTCGACGTGCCAAGAAATCTGATATGGAAGCACTTTCAAAAGCGACCGCAGGCCGAATTGTTACTAATCTTGACGACCTCACAGCGGACGACCTTGGTCACGCTGCGAAAGTGGAAGAGCGAAAGATTGGAGAATCCGATATGACCTTCATAACAGGATGTCCTGAAGCAAAATCTGTTTCCGTTCTTCTACGTGGTGGAACTGAGCACGTGGTTGATGAAATCCGTCGAGCCTTTGATGACGCAGTTGGTGTTGTTTCTGTTGCTTGGGAAGATGGCGCAGTACTCACCGGTGGCGGCAGTGTTTTGGCTGCTCTTTCTCGAGATTTGCGAACATTTGCAGAGACCGTTGGTGGCCGAGAACAAATGGCTATCGAAGCATTTGCATCTGCCCTAGAGATTATTCCCCGAACCCTTGCAGAAAACGCGGGCCTAGATCCAGTTACGACACTTATTGAATTGCGAAAAGCACATGCTGATGGTCAATCACATGCCGGCATTAACGTCTATGACGGTGGCGTGGTCGATATGAAGGAAGCCAATGTTGTTGAGCCAATGCGAGTGGTCGAACAAGCAATTCAATCGGCTACAGAGACTGCTATTATGATTCTGCGAATTGATGATGTAATTTCGTCAAAGGGTGTATCAATGGATGGCGGCATGGGCGACATGGGTGGCATGGGCGACTTCCAAATGTGAAGTTTGCATCATTAATCAACCTTTAATCCGGCGTTATTTTTTAGCCCGATTGATACCCTTCTTTCACATGGTTATAGGCGAACCTTGAAAGGCCCCTCCATGGTGGCAATCTTTGCTTACGAACGTAAGTACGGGTGATTTGCATGACCATCGTAGCCAAGGTGTGGATTGAAGAGGATTGCATCACTTGTGACGCCTGTCAAGATATCTGTCCTGAAGTGTTTTTGGTTTCAGATGACACTTCGAATATTTTGGCTGCAGTTCGCACCGATGGAAAACTCGACCGTAACGTCGGAGGTGCCGCTATGGCAGGTAGTGCTGGCACTGATTACGGTGAAATGATTTTGGAAGCAGCTGAGGCCTGTCCTGTTGAAATCATCAAATTTGAACTCCAAGGCGATGGGGCTGCTGAAGCGGTTGCTGAAGCCGCTCCTACTGAAGCAGTCGCTGAAACACCATCTGCTGCTGTAGCCGTTGCAACTGGGGGTAGTGAAGCCCTCCAAGCCCTTCTTGGTGGCGAGCGTTCGTTAGCGATTCTCTTCGGCTCGCAAACTGGAAATGCGGCAGGACTTGCTGAAAAAACAGCAAAGTTAGCCTCTAATTACGGTTTGGTACCAACTGTTTATGACATGGATGGATTCGACCCTTCTTCGCTTGGTAACCATAAGAGAACCCTCATCATCACCTCAACATGGGGCGAAGGAGAAATGCCAGATAATGCAGAAACATTGTGGCAGTCAGTCAATTCACAATCACCTTCTCTCGCTGGAGTTACATTCAGTATTTGTGCTATTGGAGATTCATCCTATGATGAATATTGTAAGGCAGGAGTCGATTGGGATGGTATCTATGAATCACTTGGAGCAAGTAGAGTTCACCCGATTCAATTATGCGATGTTGACTTTGATATCCCATGGGGTCAATGGGCTGCAGAAGCACTTCCAATGATTGCTTGCGTCGATGATTCAGGTACACTTCAAGAAGCCCTTATTGATGAAATGAAGGAATATGGGTCAGGTTCTGGAGAAGAAGTTGCTTCTGGTGACTTCACACCTGCTACTGTTGCCCAAGATGAGTTATCAATCACACTTTCTTTATTCCGATACTGTCCAGCAGCAGCAGATACAGGTTGGGATACAATTTCCTGTGCAATTCCCGGCCATTCAACGGTCGAAGACCTTCTAGTTGCTGTTCAACACGATGTTGATGGCAGTTTAGCATTCCGCCGAGGCAATGGAAATGGAAGTCCAACTTCTGGCATTAGAGTGAACGGGCGAATCGTTCTTGCAGACCTAGTTCAAATCAGTGATTTGGTAAACGAGGGTGGAGTCTTGAAGATTGAACCGCTCCCTGGTTATCCGGTTATACGAGATTTGGTTGTCGACTATTCATCATTTGAAAGCCAGCGTAGTGCTGGTAAGCCATGGATGCGGGCTGACCCACGTGATGGTCACACTTTGCTCAATGGCAGTGCAATGGGGACAATGGAGTCAACAACTGCTTCAACACTTCACGCAATTACCGATGTTGTATCCTATCAGTTACTTCAATCGATGTCTGACACCTTTGCATATGATTCAGAATACAAAGGCCCCGGCGTCTTACTCCAACAATGGTCTCGTAGTATTGACCCACGTTCCGGAGAGGCACAGAAAAATGAATTGCTCGATTCGATTGGTGGTGAACACGGCATTTGGTCTGAAGCCGACTTCGCCTCAGTTGCTCGCTATGGTTCCGATGGCCGAACTGCCTCAAAGGCATTGAACACCGCTCGCGGAAAACTTTTGAATTCTACTAACTATTCTGGTCCACATGGCCGTTTGGTCAAGTGGTATGGTCGTAGTGTCAAATGGAGTGGCAATGTCAATGAAACAACTCTCTACCGGCAAGTTCTCGGTCCAATTGGACTTTTGAACAATATTTTTGACGGCGTATCTGCGCGAATGGTACTTGGATTCACCCGAACCGGTGCTCCTCCATACCGAAGTCTCCAAGCGCTATTAGCCCCTCCAGCAGGAATTGGTAAGATTCCAAACATGATCAATAGCAAAGTTGCCGCTCATCACGAAGTCATCAACTTATTCAATGAAATTGACCAGAGGTTCTGAGGTGTTTGTATGGCTATAAAAATTGCATATTACGCTGGAAATACTGCTCGAGCAGCATCTGCTGAAGTTGAAGATTGTATTCAACCGTTGTGCAAAACGCTCGGTGTCGAACTGATTGAACTACCAAAGGCTAGCAGTGATGGTGGAAACATCATCAAACAATCTTCTCCTAAACTTCAACATGCTCTTGTTGCACGCAATCTTGCTTTGGCAGAGTCCAAGGGAGTTGATGTATTGACCACATGCGCTACAAGTCATGGAATCATGTGTGATACTATCGATGAATTCCGTGAAGACCTCAGTTTTGCCAATCATGTCAATAACATCGTTGCTCGAACATCGAGTATCGAATACACGGGTGAATCACAATCACGACATCTATTGCATTTTTTGGTTGAAGAAATTGGTCTTGACAAAATTAGAGACGCAGTAATCAACCCTATCCGTTTGAATGTTGCAGCCTACTATGGTCCAAACATGCAACGTAAAGGTGCATGTGGTGATGATGACCCGTTCATGCCAACCTACATGGAACAACTCATCACTGCATTGGGTGGTACTCCGGTTGAATATGATTTGAAGTGCCAAAGTGTCGGTGCACCTGCATTGTTAACAATCAATCATCCGGTTATGCGAATGACAGCATCGGTGCTTTCAGACGCCAAGAGCAATGGAGCAGACGTTCTTGTATCAGCATGCACAATTTCTCACTCGAACCTCGACTCCTATCAGTCAAAGGCAGGAAAAGTTGCTGGAAAAGATACGACGATGCCGATTCTCCATCTTGCTGAATTGGTTGCTTTTGCTTTAGGCCACTATCCTACTCGTTTTGCCCAACTACGTACCCGTGCGTTGCTTATCGGTGGATAATCATCCGTGAAGCATCTCAAACACTGCAAGGGCGCTGGCAGTTCCAACACCTTCACAACTGCTAATTTCTTCTACACTGGCTGAGAATACACCGGAAATTGTGGAAAAAGCATTGATTAAGGCTTCAGCCTTCTTTGTTCCAATACCGGGTATTGCAGATAGAACTTCAATGGATTCTGTGGCCTGGAAGGCTGTCCAACGATTAGCTAATGGCGCATCAATATTTTCTCCGTATTCAAGGGCCTTGATTTCTGCTACTGCGGCAGATATTGCTCGTTCGAGACTTCTTTCGTCATCAAAACGTTCAGCCCTTTTGAGTGCTGAAGTTGCCATTCGCTCTATCATGTCATGCTCTCGCTTTGCTGCAGCAGCGAGGAAGTGTGCGGTTTCTTCTGCACTTTTCGTCATCATGATTGGTATACCCAAGTCGAGACTCACATGGGCAAGAGCTCCATGAACTGCATTAGGATGCACAAATTGCCCGTGACCTTGACCGATTTCAATGAGCAACATCGGTCTAGAAGACGCAGCGACCAATCTTCTGCATTGATGGAGCAATCGACCATCGGTTAGTGATTGAACCAAGTCCCGCGCAGTCTTCCGTTCTATTAGAATACGTTCCGAAATTCGAATATCTCCATTTAGGAGGTGATTAAATTGAATTTTGACGCCTAAACTTCTCAAATAGGGGCCCAAGGTCGAGGATGATTCACGATGGTCAAGAGTGATGGAAATACCTTCATGTTCAGCCCCCTTCATCTCTTCAACGATTGCTGAAGCCGCTGCTGATGACAAGTTTTCTTGGTGTCGATGTGCCTGACCATCGAGAATTGGGGCAGGATATTCCTGGCGAAGGTTTAGTGTATCTTTTTGGAATTCTACAGTATCTATTGGCAATGAATCCTCAGTGAATTGTTCTAGGCCCATTTGCTGGCTGTGTCGACGATCTGCAGGTGCAATTATCGGTGGCCCCCGCACCTCTGAGGTTTCAATGGAGACAGTTTCCTCTATAGGTTCATTCTGTTTGATTTCATCTAAAATCTTCTGCTGCTGTTGTTCGATAAATTCTTGAACACTAATTTCGGTCGTTTCCGTTTTGATGGAAAAGAACTCAAAAACTTCATCGGTCGGAGGTGGTCGAGATGGAAGTAAGCCTCGTGTTTGGATTCTATGTAAGAGACGATACATGCGTTGTTCACGCTTTTCAGCCGCGATGTTAACATATTCATCACGGGAACCCTCAGCAATAAGAGTATGAACGGTACCAGCTTGTTGCCTAGCAGTCCTTCCTCTACGCTGAATTGCTCGGATAGCACTAGGCACAGGTTCGTAGAGAATGACCAGTTCAGCAGCAGGCACATCCAACCCCTCTTCGCCAACCGATGTTGCGACTAAGACGTTGATGTCTCCCTTTCTAAATCGACTTAACTGCTCTAGTTGTTGTTTCTGCGTCATACCTTTCCGCTTGCCTTTTCCAGATTGTCCAATGAATCTATCGGCGGAAATATTTTCTATAGAATCAAGGATAGAAACTATATTCTCAACAGTATCTCGATATTCTGTAAAGACAATAATCTTACTTTCTGGATGTTCAGATATTTGCTTTTCGACTAATTGAAGAACATAATTTGGTTTTGGGTGGAGTTCCGGAATGTCCTTTGCAGCAATACGGAATTGATGTACTGCCGGTTTTGCTACAAACCGGTTGGTTGTACGCTCGCCACTTCTTCCATCTTCTTCTGCACGATTCAAGAATGCTAATGCGGCCTTGATGCCTTGGGTTTTTACTAGGTCCAAAAGAATATGCGTTCGACGTAAATCACCAATTCGACGTGCTGCATCATAGCCACGAACATCTCTATTCTGAATGGCTTGGCTCGCACGTCGTTGTGCCTCGTCGATCATTTTACCTGAAATATGGGCAGTAGGTGAGAGAAAACCAAGGTTTTGCAAGTGTTTTGCTTCTTGTTCAAAATGACCTATTAGTGGATGTATTAGCGTTTGAAGAGCATCGGGGAGAGGTAAGCGATGAGGCACTGTACTCATGTCAACAGCAAAAGGCTGTAACAACGGGTCTTCTTTTCTAGAGACGTCTAAGCAATCAAATCCGAATGTCCGAATCACTTCCATGATATTTTGCTCTGTTGAACCAGGGCTGGCTGTGGCTCCCAGTACAAGTGGTGCATGCTCATGTGCCTCCCTATACAGGTTTCCAACCTGTGCATAGGCATGCTTTCCAGTTCCGTGATGTGCTTCATCGACAATGAGTAAACTAACTTCTGAGAGGTCAATAGAGCCATTTACAGCATCGTTTCTAACAACTTGAGAAGTTGCCATAATCACTCGAGCTGCTTTCCAAATCGGAGGGCGTTTTGCTACACTGGTGTCGCCAGTATAGGTCTGGATGAGTTCTGGTTCGATATCCAACATGTCCCGAGCCATTCGTTGTTGTTGCTCTACCAACCCAGTAGTCGGTGCAATAAGGAGGACTTTGCCATTGTTTAATCGCAAGGCTTCAGCCATTGCCATCCACTCTACGGCGGTTTTCCCGAAACCGGTTGGCATAACCATCAAGGTAGATGTTGCCAAGGCATTACGTAAGGCCAAGAGTTGGTAGGCTCGTGCGTTGACCCCGTCCTTCAGATAAGGATGAACCACGACTGCCATAGCAACAGTTTCGAGTCGAGGGTTCAAAAGGATAGTGTGGCCCCTGCATGTGAAAGTGAATGGAAAAATTGTATTTTGGTTACTATGAAACCATAGAATATCTAAGTTTACATGTGAATCTAGTGAATAATACCGAAAGGTTTCAAGACCCTCAAAAACAATAGCGAATCACGCAACCTCTCCGCAATTGATGACCGAACCACTCATATACGGGAGGTAAGTCGCATGGTTGCTCAAAGGTGAGCAGCCAGACACAATGGGCCATCCCCCGAGGACCCCTACTGTCTCGTTCCCCGGTCGTGGGAATGGGGCGCAGTGTCACGGCTGTTCCTGTCCTAAGAGCCCTCGTATGCCCCCCACGGTGGGGCCAATTCGTTGTATAAAACACAGGAGGAATCCGACATGGCAAAGAAAAGTCACCCACGAAGAGGATCGATGGCATTTAGCCCGCGAAAGCGTGCAAACCGTCCATTTGGTCTCGTAAAATCGTGGCCTACAACCGATGCGAGCGAAGTGAGAATGCAAGGATTTGCTGGCTGGAAAGCTGGTATGACCCACATACTTGCTCGAGATTTAAACCCAAGAAGCCTTTCTGCTGGACAAGAAGTTCGAGTTCCAGTTACAGTCGTCGAATGCCCGAAGATGCGAATTCTCGGTGTTCGAGGCTACACAATGAATGCTTACGGGAAGCAAGCAGCTGGTGAAGCATGGGCTGATGCAAGTCAAATCAGTGAAGCATTCCCTGACCTTTTCAAGCGCCTTCCAGAGCGCAAAGAACACGACGCAGACAAGCATTTCGAAAACCTCGAAAAGGCTGATTTGGTCGAAGTTCGCCTCATCGCAGCAACTCAACCTGGTGCTGTTTCTAGTCTCCCATCAAAAACTCCAGACATTATGGAAATCGGTCTCGATGGTGGAACCATTGGCGAGAAACTCACCTTTGCTAAAGAAAAGTTGGGAGAAGAATATTCTTTTGCTGATGCTTTCGAAGAAGGTGGCCTTACCGATATAGTTGCGGTTACCAAAGGATACGGATGGCAAGGAGTCATCAAGCGATTCGGTGGTAAGTTGCAATCTCACAAGAACTCCAAGAAACGCCGACAACACGGTAACATGGGTGCTTTCGGTGACGGATACGTTCGAAAGTCCATCCGACAAGGTGGTCAAACAGGATACCACCAACGCACAGAATACAACAAGCGTATTCTTCGTGTTGCATCTCCTGATGACCATGCGATCTCTCCAGCTGGTGGTTTCCTCCACTATGGTGAAGTCAATTCAGATTACATACTAGTAAAGGGCAGCGTTCCAGGTCCAGCAAAACGATTGATTCGTTTCCGTGACGCTACTCGTGGGTCAGATAAAAATCTCCCACCATACGAAATTACCTATGTAAGTACATCATCTAAGCAGGGGGTCTGAAGTTGAAGGTCAATGTTCTCGATATTACAAACACCGTTGTTCAAGACGAAGTCGATGCAGGTCGTCTCCAAGAGAATTTCGAAATTTCCGTAGAAAATGGAAAGAAAGTAACACTCTCTGAAGCCTTTTCAACTGAACTTCGTACTGATTTGATTAAGTTGGCAGTGGCTTCAAGTCGAGCCAACCGACGCCAAGCATATGGTTCTCGAGCCCACGTTGGAAAGCGTGCGCCAATGGCCGGTATGAAGCACTCTGTCGAATGGTGGGGTAAGGGCCGTGGTGTGTCTCGTATTATGCGCCGAACCGGTCAAAGCCGTGCTGCTCAAAACCCACACACAAAGGGTGGGCGACGTGCACACGGACCAAAGGTCGAAAAGAACTGGGGTCGAAAACTCAACCTCAAGGAACGCCGTATTGCTCGTGATTCTGCTTTGGCTGCAACCACATCTGTCGAAACTGTCAGTTCCCGTGGACACCGTTTCTCTGAAGACATCTCCAGTCTTCCAATCGTTCTTGGCAATTATGTCGAAGTCCGTGATGGAAAGACTGAGGAATTCAATATTGAAACCTTCAACCATGGCTCCGCAACACGCAAGGTCATTGCAATCTTCAACCAAATCGGTCTTGGAGATGATTTGATGCGTGCTCGTGAAGGACGAAACATCCGTGCTGGTAAAGCAACCATGCGTGGACGTGTCCACAAAACTCCAAAATCCATCCTTCTTGTTGTTAAGGAGAAATCTGGCTTGGCTCATGCTGCTCGAAACCTTCCTGGTGTCGATGTCGTTGCCGCCCGAGATTTATGTGCTGAAGACTTGGCACCTGGTGGCGCAATTGGTCGTTTGACTGTCTTTACAAAAGATGCCGTGGAGGCACTTAACTGAGGTGAATATCATGAATGCATACGATATAATTATTCAACCATGGTTGACTGAGAAATCGATGGAAGCTCGTACACAAGAGCACCGTCTTGAATTCATTGTCCGCCGTAGCGCTACAAAAGATCAAATCGCACGTGCGGTCGAAACCATCTTCGAAGTCGAAGTGGCAAAGGTCAACGTTCGAAATTCCAAACACGGTAAGCACGCTTCCGTCAAGCTTGCCGAAGGTTATGACGCAGAAGACGCAGCAATGCGCTTGGGAGCATTCTGAGGTGATTTATCATGGGTAAGAGAATACGTGCACAACGAAAAGGTTCCTCTCCACGATATCGTGTTGCAAGCCATCGGTTCCCAGGTGCGAACCGCATGCCTCGCACTGAAGGTGTCGTTGGCGAGATTACTGAATTACTACACAGTCCTGTTCATTCAGCGCCACTCGCTCGAATGAAGTTGCCTGATGGCGAATCAACCCTCGTCGTTGCAACAGAAGGCCTGTCAGTCGGATCTAGTGTCGCCATTGGTGACAATGCTGCTCTCCGTCCAGGAAATATCACCTCCCTTGGTAATATTCCTGAAGGAACTGCAATCAACAATCTTGAACTTCGTCCTGGTGACGGAGGAAAAATTGCTCGTGCTGCTGGCAACTCGTGTTTCATTGAAGCACGAATTGGCGACAAAGTCCGAGTTCGAATGCCATCCGGTTCACTCCGAGAACTTCCTGCAAACTGTCGTGCAACAATCGGCGTTCTTGCTGGGCATGGACGAGATGAGATGCCATTGCGAACTGCAGGTGCTGCTTACTACAAGGCCAAGGCCCGTGGTAAGTTGTTCCCTCACGTAAGCGGTGTTGCAATGAATCCTGTCGACCACCCGCACGGTGGTGGAAACCACCAAGCTGTTCACGGTCCAAACTCAGTTGGTCGAGGCACCCCACCGGGTGCTAAGGTTGGTCTGATTGCACCAAGCCGCACTGGACGAGGTCGCGGTAAGAAAATTTGAGGTGATTATTTATGGCACGTAAGAAGAAGAAGTCCTTTATGACCCCTAAAGCCAGTCGACGTAAGGCACGTAAGCGTCTTTCGACAACCACTGGCCGAATTAAGAAAGAATTCACCTACCGCGGTTATTCAGTTGAAGAGTTGTCAAACATGCCCCTCTTCCCTCCTGAAGATGACCCGTCTGCAACATCCATTGCAACAGTCCTCTCCTCTCGAGCTCGTCGTTCGATGGTTCGTGGCTTCTCTGAAGAGAATGAACATTTCCTCAACCGAGTTCGTCGTTCGAATGGCAAGACTGTTCGCACACACCGTCGAGATATGCCAATCCTACCAGAATTTGTTGGAAAAACTATTGCTGTCTATAGTGGACAGTCATTCTTTCCTGTCGAAATCAAGCCAGAAATGATTGGTCATTACCTTGGCGAATTCGCAATTACCCGAAGAGGCGTCGCACACAGCGGCCCTGGTGTCGGAGCAACACGTTCGTCGAAGCACGTGGCCCTAAAGTGAGGTGTTATGTATGGTAAAAACACAATTAGATCGCCGTTCAAAGCGTCGCGAGAATCCTCAAAAGGGATACACGCAATTGCTTCAAGGTAGCCGACTTGCAACTGCTCGTGCAGTTAATATGGACATGCACGTTAAGCATTGTTTCGAAATATGCCGCTATGTCAAGAACATGAAGGCAGGAGAAGCCATCGCTTTCCTTAACGAAGTACTGAAAATTGATTCAGACCGTGCAGATATTCGTCGAAAGGCAGCTGCAGTACCATTCCGTCTCGGTAGTGGAAACAAGAAGAAGCGCCGAACAGGACCTTCGATGGTTGGACACCGTAAAGGGAAAATTGGACCTGGTCGTTATCCTGTCAAGGGTTCTCGTGCAATCATTAAGTTGATTCAAAGCGCAATGGAGAACGCTCGACATCAATACGAAGATGTCGAACCAGAAGAAATGCAAATTACCCACATTGCAGCACACCGTGGACAAATCCGTAAGGGATTCATTCCTCGTGCACGTGGAAGAGCTACTCCTTCGAATCACTACCAAGTGAATCTCGAAATATTCCTTGAAGACTTTAGTGTTCAAGAAGATGAGTTGGAGGACGACTTCTGAGGTGATTGATTATGGCTGGAAAACAAAGTACTCTCCGAACAATCGTTAACCGAAACGTCGAGCGCATGCTCGTCAAGGAATTTTTGATGAAGAACACCAAGAACTCAGGTTTTGGTGACCTCGTTATTCGTCGAACTCCTCAAGGAACTGAAGTTACAGTTCATGCTGAACGCCCTGGTATGGTCATTGGCCGTAAGGGTAAAATCATCAATGAATTACAAAAGCGCCTCGATGAGGAATTCGCTATTGAAAATCCAAAACTGAAGGTTGAAGAAATTGACCGAAAGGCAGCAACCTTGAATGCTCAAGTTATGGCTGAAAAGATTTCTTCTGCACTCGAGCGTGGTTGGTATTACCGCCGTGCTGGAGCCAGTGCTGCACAGAACATTATGGAATCTGGTGCTCGTGGTGTTATCGTAACCGTTGCTGGTAAATTGACTGGTTCACGAAACCGAACACAGAAGTTCATTCTTGGTCACGTCAAGTATTGTGGTGAAACCGCTCTACAACACATGGACAAGGGATATTCAGTAGCAGTAAAGAAACTTGGAACCATTGGTGTCACTGTTGAAATCATGCGCCCTGGAACCCGTCTTCCTCACGAGATCAGTATCTTCTCCGATGAAGAACTCCGAATTCGTGCTGAGCAGAAAGCGGCTGAAGAAGCGGCTGCACCTGTGGAGGCGAGCGAATGAGCCACGTATCAAACCGTGAAATCGCTTCGATGAGCCAAGAGGCTCGTGAATCTCGACTTCTCGAACTTCAAGAAGAATTGCTTCAACTTCGTGCTGAAAAAGCACTTGGTGGGACACCTTCGAACGTTGGAGCATACAAGGCAACTCGCCGAAGTATTGCTCGATTGAAGACACATATGAATACAAATTGAATACAAGAAGGAGAATACTAAAATGGCGGCTATTTGTAATGTATGCGGACTTCCAGATGAACTCTGCATTTGTCAAGAAATAGCCAAAGAACAACAAAAAGCCATCATATCAACCGACCGAAGACGCTATGGAAAAATCGTAACAAAAGTGGAAGGTATCGAAGACTCAGCTATTGACATTAATCAACTCGCAAAATTACTCAAAAACAAATGTGCAGCAGGCGGAACAGTGAAAGGACGAACAATAGAACTTCAAGGCGATCACAAAAAGAAAGCAGCAGGTGTACTCAAAAATAACGGATTCAATGTGGAGGTGCGATGATATGGAAATTTACAATACAACATGGATTGGAACGACATTGAATGTCGTTGGCTCCAGCGACGCTACTCTTGTAGGTCGCTCCGGTATCGTTCTTGACGAAACCAAAAACACTCTCGTTCTTCTCGATGGTGACGCTCAAGTCACCCTTGGTAAGGCAGCAATCACATTCACCATTGACGACAGTGATGTCGTCATTCAAGGCGCGCTCGTGGGTCAGCGCCCAGAAGACAGAACCCATCGAAAATACAGGAAGGCCTGATACCATGCGAGACATTGGAATTGACGTAAAAAACCCTACCGCAGAGTGGGATGGAGATGCAAATTGCCCGTTCTATGGGTCCCTTCGCTTGCGCGGTCAAGTGCTTGAAGGAACTGTTTCGAACGTTGGTATGCAGAAAACAATTACCATCAAGCGACACAATGTTCGCTACATGGACAAGTATGAACGATTTGAAAAGCGCACAAGTGCAGTTTCTGCTCACTTACCTGCTTGTATCGGAGAAGTCAATGTTGGCGATTCGGTGAAGATCATGGAATGCCGTCCACTTTCCAAAACCATTTCTTTCTGTGTTATAGAAAACTCTGGAGGTGAGGCTTGATGCGTGGAATTGCAGGTAAGCAAACCCGTGGTCTACCGACTGCAGCACGTCTACACGTTGCTGATAACACCGGAGCAAAGGTTGTTCAAATCATTAACATTCTAAAACTTGGTAACACAATCCGTCGTTACCCTGCTGGTGGTGTTGGTGATATGGCTAAGGTTTCTGTCAAGAAAGGAACTCCAGAAACCCGCCGACAAATGTTCGAAGCTGTGATTATTCGTCAACGCCGACCATTCCGTCGTGTTGACGGAACATGGGTTCAATTCGAAGACAATGCTTGTGTCATAACCAACGAAAAAGGTGACGTCCAAGGGTCTGATATCAAGGGACCAGTTTCCCGTGAGGCCGCAGAGCGATGGCCTCGTATTGCAGCAAATGCAAAACAAATTATTTGAGGTGAGATTATGGTAAAAAGTATGAAACCGACCAAACAACGAAAAGCATATTTCAACGCTCCTCTCCATGAGAAGCGTAAGCGTATTTCCGCACGCCTTCAGCTTGACAAGCCTGATTCACGATTCGATGGTGTCCGTACGGTCACAGTTCGTGTCGGTGACACAGTCCGTGTTACTCGTGGCGACCTTGCCAATGGCGGCAAGCGTCACGGTGGTAAGCGTGGCGTGGACCCTTTGACGGGTCCAGTCATCCGTATTGATTCCGAAAAGGGACGCCTTTACATCGAAGGTGCCAAGGCCAGTAAGGCCGATAACAAAGAAGAGGCGGTTCCGGTCCACTCTTCCAATGTCGTTGTCGTCAAACTTGACGAAACAGACAAGTTGCGTGTTCAGCAACTTACCGGTAACAGGAGTTGAAAAAGATGGGAAGCAGTAACCACTTGAAGCGATTGGCCATGCCCCGAAGCTGGCCTCTTCCACGTAAAACCAGTATTTGGGTAACTCGACCAACACCTGGGTCCCATTCACTTGAATTGTGCATGCCAATTAGTTTGGTTATTCGAGATGTTCTTGGATATGCACGCTCTACCCGTGAAGTTCGTCACATTTTGCATAACGGCAACGCTCTTATCGACGGTCGTGTCTGTAAAGATGTTCGTCGTGGTGTTGGCCTCATGGATGTCCTCACTCTCGGTGAAAACAATTACCGATGTGTTCTTGACCACAATGGGCGACTTCGCTACCGCACCATTTCTTCTGATGAAGCAGGCTGGAAAGTTTGCCGAATCGAAGGTAAATCCACCATCAAGGGTGGGAAAACACAACTGAATCTTCACGATGGTCGTAACATTATTGTTGACGATGCTTCAGAATATTCTACTGGAAGTTCTTTGAAACTTGCTTTGCCAAGCCAAGAAATCATTGAACACATAAAATTCGAAGATGGTGTTCGTTGCTACCTCATTGGTGGTGCTCACGTTGGTGGGTTTGCAGACATGAAATCATACGATGTTAAGCGTTCCAGTATGCCAAACGAAGTCTTGTTTAAGGAATTCGGAACAGTTGCTTCAAATGTGTTTGCAGTCGGTTCTTCATCACTTCCACACACTGAGGTGGTTCAATGAGCGAGACCTCTAATCCTATGTTTATGCCTCGTATTACAAAGGTGAGTGTCAACATCGGTGTCGGTGAAGGTGGAGAGCGCTTGGTCAATGCTGAGAACGTTCTCGAACTTGTTACTGGCGTCAAACCTCAACGCACACTCGGTCGAATTCAAAACCGAGATTTGAAGGTCCGTCAAGGTGCACCTATTGGATGTAAAGCTACAATGCGGAATAATGAAGTCATCAAGAAATTCTTGACCGATGCATTCTGGGTTCGTGAAAACATGATTCCATCTTGGAACTTCGATCGAGAGGGCAACCTTTCTTTCGGTATCCGAGATTATACAGATTTCCCAGGCCAAAAATACGATCCAGACATTGGAATTTTTGGAATGGACATTACAGTTGTTCTTGAACGACCTGGCCACCGAGTCAGTCGTCGACGCCGTGCTAAGGCAAAGGTCGGAATGGGGCACCGTTTGAGTGCAGACGAATCACGTGCCTGGTTTACAGAAAACTTTGGCATCACTATCATGGAGGAATGAATATGGCAAGAGATCACGGAGAAAGAATTGGCCGAACCAATGGTTGCCGACGCTGTGGACGCCGCCGAGGAATGATACGCCGACACGGGCTTCGCCTGTGCCGACAATGCTTCCGAGATGTCGCTCCAGAAATTGGCTTCAAGAAAATGAATTAAGGAGGAGAAAGATATGCAATTTGATCCACTCAACGACGCACTCATCAAGATGTACAACGCAGAGCAAGCAGGTAAGTTCAATGTCGAACTTGCACCTGCTTCAAAACTGCTTGGTAATGTTCTTGAAATCATGCAAAAATCAGGCTATGTAGGCTCTATTGACCGAACTGAAAACGGTCGTGGAGGAACATACTTAGTTGAACTACGCGGCGCAATCAACCGTTGTGGCACTGTTAAGCCACGACACAGTATTCGCCGACAAGAATACGACCAATGGGAGACTCGCTATTTGCCTGCTCAAGACTTTGGTCTATTGATTCTCACAACGAACTCCGGCATTATGCATCATTATGATGCAAAAGATGCTCGCATAGGTGGTAAGCTACTCGCTTACGTATATTGAGGTGAATAATATGGTAAAACTCGACAGAATCGAACACATCGTAACCATCCCTGAAGGCGTTAATGCCTCTATCAGTGAAGATGGCGTCGTCACAGTTACCGGCCCAAAGGGGTCCTTGTCACGAGAATTCACAAGCACGTTCATTCAGTTGCTGCAAGATGGTAGTGGATTGATTGTCCGCGTTGACATGCCTCGTCGCAAACAACGTGCTCTTGCGGGAACATGGAATGCTCACTTGAACAACATGGTCAAGGGAGTGACAAATGGTTTCACTTACAACTTGAAAGCCTTCTACTCTCACTTCCCTATGACTTTGGCAGTGAAAGGAAATGTCTTCGTCGTTAACAACTACTTTGGAGAACGTGTTCCTAGAAACGCAGAAATTCTCCCTGGTGTTGATGTCAAAGTTAGCAAAAAGGTCGAAGTTGTTGTTACTGGCATGGACAAGGAACTTGTTGGACAAACAGCAGCAAATATCGAAAAGTGCGCTACGGTCAAAAACCGAGATCGCCGTGTATTCCAAGATGGAATATACCTAATCAATAAGGAGTGATATGAATGGCAGAAGATTATACTAAAATGACTGTTGCAGAACTCAAAGAACTTCTCAAGGAAGCAGACTTGCCAGTATCTGGTAAGAAAGCAGACCTTATTGCTCGATTGGAAGAATCCAACGCAGCAACTGAAGAAGCCACAACTTCGGATTCCGAAGAAGATTGGGACGATGATGGAGATTGGGACGACGAGGCTGTTGAAGGTCACGTCGCTAAGCAAAAGCCTGTTCTCGATGAAGAAACCAAGGCTGCTCTAGCGCTTCGCTCTGAGCAAAAGAAGAAAACACCTTCATTCCGCCGAACAGAATGGTTCCGTTACAAGCGTCTTTCACGCTCAGGATGGAGAGCACCTCATGGTATGGACAGCAAACAACGACGCAATTACAAATACCGTGGTTCTCTTGTTCGTGTAGGTCATGGCAAGGTTTCGACTGCTCGAGGACTTCATTCCTCAGGGTTCCGCGAAGTCATGGTCCAGAACACCACTGATCTCGAAACTATTGACCCTGAAACCGAAGCAGCACGCGTTGGTCGCAGTGTCGGTGGACGAAAGCGAGAACACATTTATTCACGAGCCGATGAACTCGGTATTCGTGTCCTTAACCGAAGGAGGGATATTTGATGCAAATTACTAATCAAAAGCGTCTTGCTGCAAAACTACTCAAGTGCGGTGTTCACCGTGTTTGGATTAATCCTGCATACCTTGACCAAGTTTCATCCGCAGTTCAAACCGATGACATTCGAGAATTTATCGAAGAAGGTTGGATCAAAGCAAAGCCAATCAAGGGAACTTCCCGTGTCCGTGCTCGTGCTCGTATCGAACAAAAGCGCAAGGGACGACGTAAGGGTCAAGGAAAGCGAGCTGGTACTGCCAACGCCCGTAATCCTCGAAAGAACCGATGGATGCGAACAATTCGCTCCCAACGACGTGTCCTCAAGGATATGCGAGAAGATGAAACCATCAAACCATCACAATACCGCCGATATTATCTCAAAGCCAAGGGTGGTTCATACCGTTCCATCGCTCACATGCGCTCTCAGATGACCATTGAAGGTGTAGAACTCAAAGGAGGTGAACAGTGATGCGAGGAACTCGTCGTCGCTCAGTTTTCCGTCGTCGTAAGGCCGGTCTTACCGACTACCGTCGCCGATTGAAACTCCTAACTGGTCGAAAGCCTCGTGCTGTCGTCCGTGTTTCGAACACTCGAACAACCTGTCAACTTGTCGATTGGGCAGCATCTGGCGACCTTGTTACACTTACTGTGACAGGTTCTGATCTTTCCAAGAAATATGGCTGGCCAGAAGACTTCTCGAAGAAATCTGTCCCAGCATCCTACCTTGTAGGATTCGCAATGGGTAAGGCTGCTCTTGCACAAGGTGCTGAAACAGCAATTCTTGATATTGGACTTGCAGCAAGCACTCCAGGAAACCGTGTTTTCTCTGCCCTCAAGGGTATGGTTGACGCAGGACTTGAAATTCCACATGGTGAGAATGTCTTACCTGATGAAGGCCGTATTATCGGCTCCCACATCAGTGACGATGTTGCAGCAGCAGTAGAATCAACAAAATCCAACATCGAGGGGGCATACTGATGACAGAAGAAGAAATCGTACAAATGGCACCTGGGCTTATGCAAGCTCTTGCACCTGAAGAAGTTGAAGAATCGCCGGGTGGCCGTCCACGTCGTCGTAAGCAAGATGACCCTATGTCTGGTCTACGCAAGTGGGTTCCAAAGACACGTTTGGGTCAGATGGTAATGGCTGGTAAAGTTTTGACCTATGAACAAGCATTAGCAACTGGGTTCCCAATTCGTGAAGTCGAAATTATCGACGCATTGATTCCAAACCTCGAAGATGATGTCATCAAGGTCAACATGGTTCAGCGCATGACTGACAGTGGACGACGTGTCCGTTTCAATGTCATGGCTTGTGTCGGTAACCGAGATGGCTATGTTGGTCTTGGAATGGCTAAGGCAAAGGAAGTCGCTGCTGCTATTCGTAAGGCAATTATTGCTGCAAAACTCAATTTGATTGCGGTTCAACGAGGAAATGGTTCTTGGGAATCATCCGCAGGACCTGGAACTTCGATTCCATTCAAGACTCACGGCCGTGCTGCTTCAACTCGAGTAACTTTGATGCCTGCTGCAAAAGGTAAGGGCTTGGTTATCGGTGAAACCGGCAAGCGTGTTCTAGACCTTGCAGGTGTATCTGACGTACTTTCTCGAACCAAAGGACAAACACGAACTACTATCAATTATGCAGGTGCTACATTCAACGCTCTTCAAAACATGAACACTACTCGTGTTTCAGATGAAGCCAAAGAGCGATTGTTTATTCACAAAGGGAGGCTACTTGAATGAGTTGGATTGTTGTACGAGCACGAAGTAATGTTGGTGTTGAACGGCGTATCAAAGACACTATGTTGCACATGAACCTAACGAAAGTTAACCACGCAGTCATCATTCCAGAAAATGATCAATACCGTGGTATGCTTCAAAAGGCTAAGGATTACATTACTTGGGGAGAAGCAACTCCTGAACTCGTTGAGAAAATGCTTGCAGGACGTGGCCGAATGGTCGGTGACGCTCCTTTGACAGATGCGCTAGTAGCTGAACACACAGACTATGCAGACATCAGTGCTTTCGCTAAGGCAATCGCTGCTGATGAAGCAACGGTCAAGGCAGTTCCTGATTTGAAGCGAGTATTCCGACTTCATCCACCTCGAGGCCCTAAGGGCTGGGGCGGAATTAAACGCTCTTTCGTCGTCGGCGGGGCACTCGGGTCACGAGGAAGTGAAATTGGTGCGCTCGTCGAGCGTATGATTTGAGGTGATTATGATGGGTACAAAAGCAAACAAACATCGTGGAAGAAATCGATACCATGGACGCGGCAAGAAAGCTGGCCGTGGTGCTGGAAAGCGTGGAGGACGTGGAAATGCAGGTATTAACAAGCACCGTGTCATGACCCGTATCAAGTATATGCCAAACCATTGGGGTATGCATGGTTTCAACCGTCATCCAACACTTCGAACCGTATATGTTACTGTCAACGTCAGTCAACTTGAAGACATGGCAAAAGGCAATGACACAATCAATTTGACCGAAATGGGAATCGACAAGATTCTCGGTAGCGGCCGAATTAACTCTGCTCTCAAAGTAATTGTTCAAGAAGCAAGTGCTAGAGCAGTTGAAAAAATTGAAGCCGCCGGTGGAAGCATCGACAGCGGTGACGATGAACAATGGGAAGAAGAATGATTCCCTAATCCATAAGGAGGAATAACAATGAAACATAAGACTATGCCCCTCGCAGTAGCCCTTTCAGGACTTCTCTATTGGGGTCTTCTTGTATACTGGGTATCAGATGACTTGCAAGCTGGTTTTGAAACCGCTGGCGGTGAAGCAGCAATGTTTGGTCTTGTATTCTCCATTGTATATGTCGGATATTTGATTGCATGTCTTAAGATTGAATTGCCTGAAGGCATCAAATCCATGCCAATTATTGGCCGATATGGTAAGTTGATGGGATGGCTCGCAATGCTTTGCTTAGCCGCTTGGTATGTTCGTCCATCTGCTTGGGGCGGTTATGACGAAGGCGTAGGCTTCTTCCTTGTAGGAATCTGTTTACTTGGTTTCGGTGCCGCAGCTATCATCACCTGTTTCATGTGGAGTGGAGATAACAGCAGTCGTCTCTACGCTCTTCGTAAATTCGTTGATGTATACCCTACAATCACCAAGCCTGAACGCCACGTTCGATTCAATGAAAAGATGTGGACTACAACTTTCGTTCTCATTATTTACTTCGCTATGACCAATGTTATGCTGTATGGTCTTTCAGGGCAAGCACTGGATTTGTTCAGTGGTTTCCGTTCCATTATGGCAGGTGCTTCGGGAACCATCATGCACTTGGGTATCGGCCCGATTGTTACTGGTTCCATTATCATGCAATTGTTCGCTGGTGCTAAGATTATCCGTTTGGATTTGGGCGACTCTGAAGACAAAGCAATGTATCAAGGTGTTCAGAAACTTTTGGTTCTCATTATGATTCCAATTGAGGCAATACCTCAAACATACGGATTCCTCGACCCTCAAGAATTCTTGATAGATTCCTACGGTCTAGGTTGGGCGAATTTTGTTATTGTAGCCCAACTTTTCGCCGGTTCATACTTAGTGTTCTTACTGGATGAATTAGTCAGCAAATGGGGTATCGGTTCCGGTATTTCCTTGTTCATCGCTGCTGGTGTCGCACAATCGACATTCGTCGGAACTCTCTCGCCTCTACCAGCAACTTCTGGTGTTCCTTATTCCCTCCAAAACCCACCATCTGGAACTTTACCAATGATATTCTATATGTTCCGTGAAGCGACGAATGCTGAAATGATTTCGAACAATGGTTTTGAACAGATATTACTGACGCACGTCAATCCTGTTGCAGCATTGTTTTCATCGGTTGTTGTGTTCCTCGTCGTTGCGTTTGCTGAATCCAGTAAGCTCGAATTGCCATTGACTCACGGCAAGGTCAGAGGCCACCGTGGAAAATATCCGATTCGTTTGGTCTACGCGTCCAACATTCCGGTTATTTTAATGGCAGCGTTGCTTGCGAACATCAACATGTTCTCCCTCTTATTCTGGAGCCACCCAACGCTCTCACAAACACCAATTCTCGGGCGTCAAGGTTGGTTGAGTGCCTCACAATATATCGGTACCTATGAGGCTGGTCAAACGACCGCTTCGGGAGGGTTTGCCTGGTATGCAAGCATGGTCAACGGTGTCAACGACTGGCTGATACCCCTGTTGAACCAACAAGGCGATGTCTTCGGCCATAGCCTTACGCAAATGATGGTCCACGTCATCTTCTATGTCGCTCTTATGACCGTAGGTTCAATGGTCTTCGCGAAGTTTTGGATCGATACTACCAACATGGGTACCAAAGATGTTGCAAAGCAAATTGAACGAACCGGTATGCAAATTCCTGGTTTCCGAAAGAACCCAAAAATCTTGGAAAAGATTTTGGAAAATTATATTCCACCTGTCACCTATTTTTCGGGTGCCTTCGTCGGTCTTCTCGCCGCAGGTGCGGACTTACTTGGTACTGTAGGTAATGCCTCGGGTACCGGTCTTTTGCTTGCCGTAGGTATCATTTTGAGAACCTATGAACAAATTCAGAAAGAACAAGCAATGGAAATGCATCCAATGATACGTCAGTTCTTTGGAGCAGATTAAGGTAGCCATTGCCTCTTGGATTGATGATATGATTCGTTTTAGGGAACCTTCAGGCCCACTTCTGTGGATTAAAAACTCCAAGCATTTGGAACTTAGCAAAGAGGGTGAAATCCTCCACATCAAGGATACGAATTTTTCGTTAGGTGTTTTTCTCTTCTCTCTGCCTTTTCTCCTTGTTGGCCTGGGTATTATTGGAATGGCATTCTTTTTCAGCGGCAGTATGTTGTATGACCTCACCGCCAATGATTCGGTATGCGATACGAGTTATTCTACTGAAGTTGAATTGGGAAATTCGATGTACTGTGAAGATCAATATTCAAGCTATTCCGTGGGCCTTGAATCGGTCGAGATCGCTGATCAGCATTTCAAATATATCGGAGTTAACGATTATGGCGACCATGTTCAAGAATTTCGCTGGTCGGAATACAATGGAATACTGGCCTTAGGCCTCCTCAGTGATGATGGGGATGGTGGGCAAATTTACGATTGTCATCTGTACAAGAAAGCATCATCCTTAGATGCAAATTGGTCCATAGACGATTTGATTGTTCACAATTATTGGGATGCTATGCCAAATTGGTGCTACAATGATGCAACTTCCACAGATGACTTGAATTATTCGCAAGCAGCAAGCCCTTTGTTTGATGGAGAACGATTGTACGAGCTCACCGACGATAATTATGGAGAACTTTATTTCAAAACATACTCGAATATTGATGTGGAGAATAGGATGCTCATGCTGCCGTATGCTCCAATGATGTGGTATATTCCTCTCATCACTTTACTCTTCGGTTTAGTGTTTGGTGGGATGTTCGCTTCGGCGGGAGACCCAAGGAAATTACATGTGAGATTAGACACAGCAGCTCGCACGGTCCACACTGGAAAAGCATGGGCCATAACGCGACTGGGTGGATGGACATGGAATGAAGTTGACTTTTCTTCTATAGTCTTGAAACAATACAAAAAATCGGTGGATCACGTTAGCGGGGGTGGGGAAGATGGCCCTACTCAACATTGGACTACCTCTCACAAGGGAATTGAAGTCTCACTTGTTTGCGAAGGTAAACCAATATCGATACTCTTTTTAGAACACGGAGAGCAATTCTCCATGTATGATTCTGCACTCAAGAATTTCTGTAATTCTTTAGGTGTTGAAATGCCGGAAATGTTGAAATTCATCAAGCCAAGTGTTTTGTCAACGAAAACCTATACAGGGATTGAACTGAAGGATTTCTCGGTAAGTGTGTGGGACAGCAATAACGATGCAAAGCATCTCGTGGGTTGGTACAATGACACTTCAAAGTCGAACAACCTCGAATTGCGTGAGGCTTTGAAAGGGGCAGGAATCAAGCGTCTTAGGTCGAACCAAGATGCGCAGAAATTGTTGGATTCTCTCGTCAAACTCCTTGAAGAAGAGTTGGGCGTTAATGCGGTTGAGGAGCCTCTAGAAGAGTATTCTGAAAGGGCGGAAGAAAACATGTCTGAAGAAGACGGCGAAGAGCAGAACGCGCCTTCAGGTTCGTTCTGGAACGATCTTTAGTGCAAAAGTTTCCTCTTGGGGGGGGGTTCTTTTGGCCGCAGTGTATATTTTTCTACCTCCATTCGTCAAATCACTCGCTTGTTGAAAGGTTTTGATTTGTATTGAATGAATCAATGTCCGGGAGAAGTGAATCGATTGAAGTTTTGTCCGGTGGACCTTTTATAGGGTTTAGAAATAAGTTCTATTTATGGCAGGCCGAGAACCAACTTCTCTTTTGGCTAAAGTCGAATCAAAATCATCTTCTCTTTTGGCAAAAGCGGAAACAACCCCCCCTCCCCCCGCGCAATTGATTTTTGAATTGCCGTCAAAAGGGGTCTCTATTGGAATCTTTCTTTTTGCTACTGTTGTTGTCATGGTGGCACTTGGTTTCCTCTTTTCAACAATGTTCTCAACAGAGTCAATAGCCGCGACTCTCGACACCGATGGTGATGGAATCATCGACCGTGAAGACACATTCCCTGGAGATGCCACCGAGTGGCAAGATTCAGATTATGATGGCAAGGGTAACAATGCTGACTTGGACGATGATGGTGATGGATATTCAGATTTCGATGAATCTGAACGTTGCTTGCCGCACACTGATGCTCTTGACCACAAAGATTTCCCACTTGATACTGATGGTGATGGAGAATGTAACACCATTGATGACGATGATGATGGCGATGGTTTTTCTGATGAGGTAGACCTCTTTCCACTAGACAGAACCGAATGGTATGATACCGACGGTGATGGCATTGGAAATACCCTTGACACCGATGATGATAACGACGGTTACCCAGATGCTTTCGATGATTTACCCCTCGACCCAACGGATTGGTCCGACCTAGATGGTGACGGTGTTGGTGATATTCTTGACCTAGATGATGATGGAGATAACTACAATGATTCCATTGATGAATTCCCTCGAGATGCGACTGAGTGGGTTGATTTTGATGGTGATGGAGTCGGGGATAACAGTGACCTTGATGATGACGATGATGGAGTACCTGATGTCCTGGATGCTAACGACTATTCTGATTCGGCCATATCACTGACGCTTCATTCTTTTGAGCTTCTTGATTCCCTTGACATTTTTGATGACTTCTCAGAAATTTATTTTTGTATCGAAGTAAATGGCCAAAATATCGGCTGTTCTCCAACAGGTGAAACTGAAAATTACCTGACGATGGTGAATGATGTTTCTTATGACTTAGAATACGAATTCTTTTTTGATTTGCCGGAGCAAACTTCGTTCCATGAAATTGCGATTTTTGTCTGGGATTCCGACCCTTTTTTGGATGACATCGTCGACATAAATATCGATGAAGATCTCGAGGAATATGTATTCACGATAAACACCACAATAGCCTCAGTTTCAGAACACCATTCTCTCACTGTTTCGGGAGTTGGTGACAATGATGGCTACGACGGAATTCTCGAATTCTCCTATTCTTTCGAGGATTTACGGGTGATGAATTCACCACAATTCACATGGGTTTTTGATTATCAAGCATACAGTCTGTTCCTTGATTTTGACTATTCCTTGTATCGAACATTCAAACTCTACGATCACTCTACATACTCTTGGGATGATTACCAACGCTTCGTCACACCAAATGAAGATTATGTGTATGAACTCGCGATTGAATTACGAGATTTGGCGGTTGCCAATGGATATGTTTCTGAACTTGAAATCGCCAATTTCATTCTTGCTTTCGTTGGAGGTATTCCATACCAATATGACATTGATGGAATGGGAGTCAATGAGTATCCAAAATATCCCATTGAAATGCTTTGGGAGCATGCTGGAGATTGTGAAGATGCAGCCTCACTGTACATCTCTTTAGTCGAGTCAATTGGTTACGATGCGCTATTGATGCTTCTATTGGTTAAAAGCGGCGAGAATGAAGATTGGGGAGGCCATGCAATGCCGGCGGTATACATCCCAAATTACTCCGGTGGCGACGGCGTTGAATTACCAACAAAGGCTGGTCAGACGTTTTTCTTTGCTGAAGCAACTGGATGGTATGATGGCTATTCCGGTGTAGGAGTCGACGTTTGGTATGATATGGACGAAATTCATCTGTATGATATTGAATGATATTTAGGTGTCTAGAAACATCGTAATCGACATCTTTCTGCTCGAAGACGAATTTCACACTACTAATTGCGACTCAGTCCGCCTTTTTTCTTGCCCTTGCTGAGAGGGTACGTTGATATAGGGGAGGTAAGTGGCAAGGATGCTTGCGTTGTCGAGAACGGCGTTGGCGGCTGAGTCTTCGGACGATGACTGTCGCCATCCTCTTGACACGTGAAGCCGAAGCTATTGCGATCTTGAGAAACCTTCCCCCCACGGAAGCTCGCTCTTGGTCAGGTAGGTGATCGAGATTATGACGTATTTTTGTGTAAGAAGCATTAGTGCATTATACTCTCGCCAATTTTTTTAGGACAGTAATTCAATTTCAATAAATGAATTTGCGACAAGTAGCCTAAGGATCATAACAAGAGAAATCTGGTTGATCCTGCCAGAGGCGACCGCTTTTGGAGTTCGATTAAGCCATGCGAGTAGAATGAATTAGATCATTGCGAACTGCTCAGTAACACGTGGATAACCTGCCCTATGCTCTGGGATAACCTTGGGAAACTGAGAATAATACCGGATAGATCACAACGCCTGGAACGGTGTGTGGTTGAAAGGTCACGGCATAGGATGGGTCTGCGGCGTATCAGGTCGTAGGGGGTGTAATGGACCCCCTAGCCATCGACGCGTACGGGTGTTGGGAGACATAGCCCGGAGATGGATTCTGAGACACGAATCCAGACCCTACGGGGTGCAGCAGG
>ENA-OREN01001343-OREN01001343.1-marine-metagenome-genome-assembly--contig:-NODE-1343-length-29294-cov-2.982647_pt1 | contig 29294 bp, 22 predicted proteins | sample MGYA00248624_ERZ508555 | MGnify/ENA primary metagenome ERZ508555 (study PRJEB26222, sample SAMN06267773) | marine metagenome | isolation source: Saanich Inlet, British Columbia, Canada | place...
ACGCTCTTCCGATCTTAGGGCTGCAAATCCATTTTACGGCGTAACGCCGGTATGTCCTTTTCGATGGCGCTCTCAAGTTTCCGAAGCAACTTTTTTGAGGAAATCGAAGCGGAAAGGCTGCTCAATCCATGAACACGCATGATGTCGAGCACTCCGGGTTTTATAGTTTCCCAAAGGGCGTACAGGTCCGCCCTTTTTTGCAAAGAAAGCTCGTCCCTGTAAGCCCGTTTAAAAAAGACATCAACTCCCTCTTCTGTTCCGATGGAGCGGCGCAATTTTCTGAGGCCAAGCGAGAGGAACCACCAAAACAACGAGGCCCCCACAAGAGCAGAACCGAGGGCGATGCCGGGGGCTGTCAACGCCTCCCAATTCTTTGCGTTGAATGCGTCGCTCCATTCCGGCTTCAACCACCACTCTTGGGTTAGCCATGCTGCTCCGGCGGACAGCAGCACGATCCCGGAAAACCCAAGCCATAGTCGGCTGACCAATCTCCGGTAAGCTGTCACGGCCTCAAGGCAAACTTTCACATGGACGGACAAGCGTCGCGCTTGAGAGAGTAGCCCGCTGACTAGGTTGTCCGCCCGGCGTGCGGGTGCTCGCATGATTTCTGAAACCACCTCGTCCCGCGAGATATCGAAGTCCTCCAGCGGAATCGGCTGCGCATTCTCCGCAAGCGGCCGGGTGGCAAAGCCGGGGAGATAGGTTGTGTAAATGCGAGGTGCGTCCTTGGTGGGCATCGTCTTGGAGAGGTTCCAGCACAGGGTGCCGTAAGTGCGAGCAAAGTCGCGAATGTTGCCGAACAGGTCAACCTTGTTGAGCACGATCAGCAACTTATGGTCGATGCCGACCAGTTGTCTTGTGAAAACCGAAATCGCCTCGCCGGTGGTGCCCGGCTTGTCGGGATCAAAAAAGAAGAGGACGAGGTCGGCGCTCTCGGCAAACCGCCGGACGCACTCCCGGAAATCGTAGCTCCGGAGCTGGTGGTTGCTGGCGGAGTCGATCACGCCCGGGCTGTCGATCAGTGTCAGTTGCCGCAGGTTTTCGGACGGGTAAGTCTTGAACTTGAGCTTGGCGAGAAACTCCGGGCCGAGGTTGGTCAAGTCCTTGTAATCCAACTCGGGATGCGACACTAGCGTTTGCCCATCGAGCGTTTCCTTCTCTTCGCCGTAAGTTATCAGCGTGAACCCGTCATCCGTCGGCGCCATGCCGGATTCCTGAATATCGGCCCCGGCGATGTAGTTGATGAACGACGATTTGCCGGAGGAATGGTTCCCGAGGAACAACACTCTTGGCGACCCCGGCACATCCTTGTCGCTGACCGGCAAGTTGAAACGATAACGGCTGGCCAGCAACGACAGCGTTCTGGCGTAAACCGACCGTACATTGCGCTCGAGTTTTAAAAGATCATCCATTGCGTGCGCCGGGTCAAGCGGACAGGGCTTTATAGTCGATGCACAACCGCTCCCAAAGAAAAATGCGCCGCTCAACCGGCGGAATGAGATTCACACATACTTGGCTTAACGGTAGCATAGCCGACGCATGAGTTTGACGGAAGAAATGACCGCCTTGGCCAAGCGCGCCCGCTTGGCCTCCCACCGCTTGACCCGCCTGTCCACCGCCGACAAAAACAAGTGTCTCCTGGCGATGGCCGACGCCATTGAACTCAACGCACCGGCGATACAGGAGGCAAACGCCAGTGACATGGCCGGCGGCGCGGCAACGGGTTTGGCCACGCCGATGCTGGACCGGTTGCTGCTGGACGAAGCACGCATCGCCGGCATGGCCGCCGGGCTACGCGTAGTCGCCACTTTACCCGACCCCGTTGGGCGGTTGCTCGACGAGCGAATACGGCCAAGCGGACTAAAACTCACCAAGGTCGCCACGCCGATTGGCGTAATCGTCATCATCTATGAGTCGCGCCCCAACGTCACCGCCGACGCGGCGGGTCTCTGCTTCAAGTCCGGCAACGCTACCATTCTTCGAGGCGGCAAGGAGGCCATTCACTCGAACCAATTCATCGCGAAAGTCATGGCAGAGGCGGCGGCCAAGGTGCTGCCCGCTTTCCCGGCAGACGCCATTCAAGTCGTGCCGACGACCGATCGCGCTGCCATCCCAGAGCTGCTTTCGCTCACAAGCCATGTTGACCTCTGCATTCCGCGCGGCGGCGAGAGTCTCATTCGTGCCGTGACCGAGTGCTCACACGTGCCGGTCATCAAGCATTATAAGGGCGTTTGCCACGTTTACATCGACGCCAACGCCAACGCCGCGATGGCGGAGGAGATCGCCTTCAACTCGAAAGTTCACCGGCCTGGGGTTTGCAACGCTGCCGAAACGTTGCTGGTTGACACGTCCGTCGCCATCGACGTGCTGCCTCGCTTGGCCAAGCGCCTGGCCAAGGCCAACGTCGAGTTGCGCGGCGACAAACCGACGCAAGCTTTGCTCGACGGCAGCGGCGTCGAGATCACCCTGGCCTCCGACGCCGATTGGGATGAGGAATACCTCGACCTCGTGCTGTCGGTGAAAATCTTGGATGGCGTCGGCGAGGCGATTGAGCACATCAACACGCACGGCTCGGGCCATACGGAAACGATCGTCACCGGCGACTCGGCGGCGGCGAAACGTTTCCAGACCGAGGTGGATTCCTCGACGATTTTTTGGAACGTCTCGACCCGATTCACGGACGGCGCAGAGTTCGGCATGGGTGCGGAGATCGGCATCAGCACCGACAAAATCGGCGCGCGCGGTCCCATGGGCTTGGAGGAATTGACCAGCTACAAATGGCTTGGTGTTGCCAAAGGTTTGATTCGCAAATGACAGTTCGTGAACTCATGGACAAATCCGTTCGACTGCTTCGACGGGCTGGAATCAAGTCGCCACGGGTCGATGTCGATTGGCTAGCCTCTGACGTTTTCAAGTACGGCCGCTCGGAACTCGCCCTTCATGGGCACAAGATGCCGACTCGCGAGCAGGTCGATCGAATGCGGAAAAACATCAATCGACGGATGGATCGCGAGCCGTTACAGCATATTCTCGGCATCAGCGATTTTTACGGCTACGAGTTCCGGGTAAGCTCCGCAGTGCTGATTCCCCGCCCGGAGACGGAGACGCTGGTTGAGTTGGCCTTGGGTTTTCTGCAGCCACTCCCCTCACCAGTCGTCTTCGATCTTGGCACCGGCAGCGGGTGCATTGCCATCACGCTGGCCAAGCGATGCCCCGGCGTGAAAGTCATCGCCTCCGATGTGTCCGAGTCGGCGCTCAACCAGGCCAAGCTCAATGCCGAGACGCTCGATGCGATCAAGCAGGTGGAGTTTCGTGAAGCCGACGGCTTGGCCGCGTTGGCCAAGGGCGAGCAAGTCGACTTGATCGTCTCGAACCCACCGTACATACCGTCCGGTGACATCGCCGGTCTGCAGCCGGAGGTTCGGCACTACGACCCGCACCTCGCGCTGGATGGCGGCGAGGACGGCCTACAGTTTCACAGGCTGCTCGCTGCCGACGGACAATCCCGCCTGAAGCCCGGCGGCCAATTGATGGCGGAATTCGGCGACGGGCAGGAATCAACCATCGAGGGCTTGTTTGCCCAAGCCAACTGGCCAAGCGTGGAAATCACCAACGACCTGACCGGCCGGCCTCGGATCGTGATTGCCTCTGCCGAACAATAGCGTAACACTCCGCGCCGACAAACGCTCATGGATTGCCTGGTCATCAAGGGAGGGACGCCGCTCAAGGGCGACGTCAAAATTAGCGGCGCGAAAAACGCCGCCCTGCCGCTGATGGCGGCGACGTTGTTGACGGGTGAGGAATGCGTTTTGCGCAATCTGCCCAATCTCAGCGACGTGCAGTTCATGGCGCGGATTTTGAAATCGCTCGGCGCATCGGTCGAGATGAACCGGGGAACGATCCGTGTCCGGGCAAAAAATATCGGTGGCTTCGGCGACTACGACCTGATCCGCAAAATGCGCGGCTCGATCTGCATTCTCGGGCCGCTCATGGGGCGCCTCAACGAGGCCAAGGTCTCAATGCCCGGCGGCTGCGTCATCGGCGCGCGCCCGATCGATCTACACCTCAAGGGTCTACGTGATCTTGGTGCAAAAGTCCGCGTCGAGGCCGGTTACGTGCACGCCAAGGCCAAGAGGCTGATCGGCGGCGAGAGCTTCCTCGGCGGCCGTTGCGGCCCCACGGTACTCGGCACGGCAAATATGCTGATGGCAGCGAGCTTGGCCAAGGGCAGAACACTCATTCACAGCGCCGCCTGCGAACCAGAGATAGAGGACTTGGCCATATTCCTCAACGCGATGGGCGCAAAAATCTCCGGAGCGGGAAGCCCGACGATCACCATCCAAGGCGTGCGACGGCTCAGGGGAGCGGAGCACCGTGTCATCCCCGATCGGATCGAGGCGGCAACCTACGCCCTCGCCGGTGCGGTGACCGGCGGCAACGTGACATTGCGCAGTTGCAACCCCAGCCACCTCAGCGCGGTGCTCGACAAAATGCGCGAGGCCGGCGTGCGAATCGACACCGGGCGCAACACCCTTCGCGTCCGCCCCGGCAAACAGTTGCGCTCGGTGGACATCACCACCATGCCGCACGCCGGTTTCCCGACCGATGTGCAGGCTCAAATGATGGTACTCATGCTCAAGTCGCCGGGAATCAGCATCATCACCGAGCGGATTTTTGAGTCGCGCTTCATGCACGTGAACGAGTTGTCACGGATGGGAGCAGACATCTCGATTGAGGGGCCAAGCGCGATCGTCAAGGGCGGCCAACCGCTCAGCGGCGCGGATGTCATGGCGAGCGATCTTCGGGCTTCGGCAGCCTTGGTCTTGGCCGGCATGGCGGCCAAGGGCGTCACTCGGGTGAACCGCGTTTACCACATCGATCGCGGTTACGAAAACATCGACGGCAAACTCCGGGCGCTCGGCGCGAACATTTCTCGCGAACCGGGCCAGTAGACTAGACCAGGCAGCAATGAAGAAACGGTCTTGCCCTGCGAGGAGGGCTGGGCAAGGTGGACGCGAACCGAAAATTGACCGATGAACGACACACCCGATGACACAAAACCGCTTGCTTGGATTACCGGAGCCGGCGGCCTGATCGGCAGTCATATTGTCCGAGCGGCGGCGGTGCACGCACCAAATTGGAGGGTTCGCGGCTTGACTCGCAGCGACTTCGACTTGAGCGATTTCCCGGAAGTCCAACGGCAATTCGAGGCCGACCTGCCGCAACTCGTGATTCACTGCGCCGCGATGAGTGACCCCACGGTTTGTGAGACGCAGCACACCCTCACACGACTGGTCAACAGGGAAGCGACGTTTTATCTGTCCGGCTTGGCGCAAGATATCCCGATGATCTTTATTTCATCCGACCTCGTATTCGACGGCAAACACGGCAACTACACCGAGCAAGATGAACCGTCACCTCTGACCTTTTACGCCCGAACCAAGGCGGAGGCGGAGGCGCTCGTACTCGCCAACCTGCTGCATAGCGTGGTGCGCACTACGCTCACCGCAGGCAAATCGCCAAGCGGCGATCGCGGTATTGAGGAACAACTCAGGCTCCGCTGGGCCAAGGGCGACACCGTGAAGCTATTCGTCGACGAGTATCGTTGCCCCATCCCGGCAGAAGTCACCGCTCGCGCAATCTGGGAACTCGCCTTGGCCAAGCGCCCCGGCCTGTACCATCTGGCCGGCAGCCAGCGATTGTCTCGCCTCGAGATTGGCCAAGCGATCGCCGAGAGTCACCCGGAGTGGAATCCGAAAATCGAGTCGTGCAGCCTGCGTGATTATGACGGCCCGCCGAGGGCGCCCGACACGTCGCTCGACTGCGGCAAACTCCAGCAGATTCTTTCGTTCCCGCTGACCGGGCTTCGCGAATGGCTGGTTTCCAGCGCAACTCAACCGGCATGAAGCCGTATCGCGGCCGCATCGCCCCGACCCCCACCGGCCTGCTTCACCTTGGCCACGCGCAGACATTTTGGATCGCCCACCAACGCGCGCGTCAAGCCGGTGGCAAACTCGTATACCGGACGGAAGACCTCGACCCGCAACGCTGCAAACCTGAATTTTCGGATGCCGCGCTGGAGGACTTGAAGTGGCTGGGCATCGACTGGGACGAGGGGCCGGACTGCGGCGGCGATCACGCGCCGTACACCCAAAGCCAACGGATCAGGCGCTACCGTGAACTCCTCGAAACGCTGAAAGCCCTCGGCTTGGTTTACCCGTGCCGCTGCTCACGCAAGGACGTGCGAGACGCTGTGACGGCCCCGCACGAGACCGGCGATGAGCCGATTTATCCCGGCACCTGCCGCCCTGCGCTTGGCCAAGTTGCCACTTTTGAGATCGGCGAAGTGGAACGGGTGAATTGGCGTTTTCGTGTGCCATTCGCCGAGACGATCACGTTTGAAGACGGCCGACTCGGGCCGCAGTCGTTCACCACTGGCGGGGACTTTGGCGACTTCGTGTTTTGGCGTCACGACGATGTGCCCAGTTACCAACTGGCCGTGGTGGCCGACGATCACGACATGGGCATCACCGAGGTTGTTCGCGGCGAGGACTTGCTCAAATGCACCGCCCGCCAACTGCTCATTTACCGCGCACTTGGCTGGGAAGCCCCGGCGTTCCGTCATTGCCAGTTGGTCACCGATGAAGACGGCGAGCGCCTCGCCAAGCGCCACGGCTCACTCAGTTTGAAAGCCATGCGCGAAGACGGGCTTACACCGGAAATGATTCGCGCAAGATTCATTGAATAACGCTCCACACCCTCAAGTCGGTGCGTTGCTATTTGGCAAAAAAGTAGGTTGCGAAAACGAGAGTTCCCAGTAGCATTTAAGCAGGTCGAACGCCCAAGGCTCTTGGTCCAAACGAGGTTAAACAATGAAACAGACTTCGACGATTTACGCGTTAGCGGTGGTGATGGCGATCATTGCCGCGCCGCAGGCTGAACCGCTACCCACTCCGTCGCAACGTTTTGGGGGCGAGGCAAATGCAGAGGTGGCGAGTTTCCGGAAGCACGTGATTCCACTGCTTGGTGTCCGGGGCTGCAACGGGAGGGAGTGTCACGGTTCCTTCTCCGGCAAGGGAGGTTTTCAACTTTCGCTCTTCGGCTACGAGTTCGACAAGGATCACGAAGAGATCGTTCGCGACGAAGGCGAGATTCGCGTCAACCGCGACCAGCCAGAAAACAGCCTCATTCTCATGAAGCCCACCATGCAGGAAAAGCACAAGGGCAAGCTGCGTTTTGAAAAAGACAGCTGGGAATATCGGCTTCTTTTGAGTTGGATAAAAGATGGCGCAAAAAACGATTCAAAACTGACCCCGGAATTCGAGGGTCTCGAAATCGTTCCTCCGTCATTGCGGTTCACCGAGTCCGGGCAATCGCAGCGCCTTCAGGCAATCGTCCACTGGACGGACGGTTCAATCGAAGACGTTACCGAATTGACTCGGTTTCGCAGCAACGATGAATCGATCGTTACGGTGAATGAGATCGGCGTCGCCACCGCCACCGGTAGGGGTGACACTCACATCATTGCCTTTTACGACAATGGAATTCAACCGGTTCCGGTTTGTCGGCCCGTCTCCGACAAACTTGGCGACGCCTACCCCGAGGTCCCCGCTACAAGTGAAGTGGATCAACTAATCGTGGCCAAGCTGCGAACGATGGGGATCGTACCGTCCGAAAAATGCACCGAGGAGGAATTCCTGCGTCGCGTGAGTCTCGACCTCACCGGTTCGCTTCCGCCCCCGAGTGAGATCCGCTCCTTCGTTGCGAGCAAATCCCCCATCAAGCGTTCGAAGAAAATCGATGAACTTCTCAAGCGGCCCGCTTATGCCGCGTGGTGGACTACCAAGCTTTGCGACTACACCGGAAACAACGCCCAGAATCTGAACGATCCCGTTTTCCGGAACGACATGGCTCGCCAGTGGTATGAGTGGATTTATCACCGCGTGAAAACCAATGTGTCATATGACCAAATTGCGGAAGGTTTGATCATGGCGACCAGCCGAAAAAAGGGCGAAAGTTTTCAACATTTTGCCACGGGAATGAGCCATCACTACAAAAAGGAGAATCCGCTCCCCTTCCACACTCGCGAGTCAATGCCGTTCTACTGGGGTCGCAGAAACGTCCGCAAACCGGAGGAAAAAGCACTCAGTTTCGCTCACTCCTTCCTTGGGGTTCGCATCCAGTGCGCGCAGTGCCACAAGCACCCGTTTGACCAATGGACACAGCAGGATTTTAAAAAATTTCAGGCCTTCTTCGAGCCTATTCAATACAAGGCAAACACGACGAAAAATGAGAAGAGTGCCGGTATGAATTACCAGTCGCTGATGAAGGAAATCGAGCAATCTGTTGGCTACGACAAGAAAAAGAAAAACGACAAGAAACAATTGCGTGAAGAAATCCGGAAACGAGCCGAGGCCGGCAAGCCGGTGCCGTGGCAGGAACTTCACATCGTCAACACGAAGGTGATATCGAAGGGCAACAAAAACAAAAGAAAGAAGAACTACTCCAGTCGCGTGATCACGCCAAGCGTGCTGGGCGGGGAGGATGTTCACTTGACGGAGTACGATGACCCGCGCCAGCCACTGATGGATTGGCTTCGCTCCGAGGACAACCCCTACTTTGCTCCAGCGTTCGTGAACCGTGTTTGGCACAACTACTTTGGCCGTGGCATTGTTGATCCCGTGGACGACATGAACCTGGCCAATCCACCCTCCAACAAGCCGTTGCTTGACCACTTGGCCAAGGGCTTCGCCCAAAGCGGCTACGACATGCAATGGCTGCACCGCACCATTTTGAACAGCGACGCCTACCAGCGTAGTTGGCGACCCAACGTCACGAACAAGCATGAAGATCGCAACTTCAGCCGCATGATCATTCGCCGACTGCCCGCCGAGATTGTAGCGGATGCCATCACACAGGCCACCGCGTCGAAATCCCGGATTGCCACCATGGCCTCCACGGCGAAGGATCGCACCATCGGCCCGGACGCTTCATCGGGGAAGGGCAAGAAAAGCACCTCCATGAGTTATGCCTTGTCGGTGTTCGGCAAGCCCGACCGGACCGCCAACTGCGACTGCGAACGTTCCAATGACCCCACCCTGCTTCAAGCCATCTTCACACGGAACGATCCGGCAATGAACACATTGCTTGATGGCAATAATCGAAAAAGCAAGGGCTGGATTCAGGAAATTAATCAGTGGTACTCGGGTAAAACAAAGTCATCAAGACAAGCCGTAAACAGCAAACAGCACAAGATTCACATCGGCCAGCGTAAGAAACTCATGGCCAAGACCCCGAAAAAACCGGCGAACACGCAAAACAAACAAGCCATGCAACGCTATCGGGTTACCGCGAAAAGGCACTCCCAAGCGCTTCAGGAATTAAACCGTAAAATCCGCAAACTGAGAGACGCGCAAACAGGACAACCCTCCAACGCGCAACGACTAATCACCGCGCAGGAGATAGACCGGCTGGTTAACGAAACATTTCTCATGACATTAAGCCGTTTCCCAACTAAGGGGGAGTTGACCAAAGCGCGGGCTGATGTTAGCGGCTCAGCCAACAAGGTCGACGGCATAAAGGACCTGCTTTGGGCGCTGCTCAACACCAAAGAATTCCTAGCAAACCATTAATTTCAAACAATGAAACATCAACTCTGCTGCGACGGAATTCTTCGGCGTGACTTTCTGAAAGCCGGTGCGCTTGTCGGGGCCGGGCTTGGCCTGTCGGACTACTTAAGCTTGGCCAAGGCGGGCTCCGTTGCAGGTAAAGCCAAGTCGGCTATCTACGTGCGGTTGGCCGGCGGGCCCAGCCACATGGACACGTTTGACATGAAGCCAAGCGCCCCCGACACGCACCGTGGCGAGTTCAATGAAATTAGCACCAATGTGCCGGGCATCCGAATTTCCGAACACCTTCCTAAATTGGCCAAATGCGCCGACAAGTATGCCATTCTTCGGGGCGTCAGCCACACCTTGGCGGCGCACCGCTTGGGCGCGGAATATCTGATGACCGGAAACCGTCCCCTGCCCTCGCTGAAGTACCCGACTTACGGTGCCGTTGTCAGCAAGGAACTCGGCAGCCCAAGGGACATTCCCTGTTCCGTGGCTATTCCCAAGGGAGCCACAGCGCCGACCGGTTTTCTCGGCTTGGAATATGGCCCGCTCGAAACCGGGGCCACGCCCAAGGCGGGTGAACCGATGAGCATCCGCGGCTTGTCTCTCTCCAACGGCCTGACCTTGGCTGATATCGACCGCAGAAACAATCTGGTCAAGCGTTATGACACCGCTTTTGGCTCGTTCGCCAACGAGGACAAAGTGCTGAGCGGCATGGACGAGTTCAGCCAAAAAGCCTACGAAATGATGCGCTCCGACCGCACCCGTGAGGCATTTGACCTGACGCGCGAGCCGCCGGCTATTTCCGGTTTTTTCGGGGACGGCAACTTCTCACAAAGCTGCCTGCTGGCCACTCGCCTCGTGGGGGCCGGCGTGCGCTTGGTTTCGATTCAGTACGGTGGCTGGGACACGCACCGGGATAATTTCAGCAGGTTGAAAGAGACCAATCTGCCCAATCTCGATGACGGCTTGGCCGGATTGTTCAGGGCGCTGGACTCGAAGGGACTGCTGAACTCGACTGCCGTGTTCGTGACCGGCGAATTTGGCCGGACGCCCAAGATCAACCAACGTGGTGGGCGCGACCACTATCCTCGTGCAATGTTCTGCCTGCTCGCCGGCGGTGGCATGCAGGGAGGCCAAGTGGTCGGCGCCTCAGACGCCAAGGGCGAGGGTCCAAGGGATCGAGTCATCTCACCTGATGACGTCGCCGCGACATTTTACCACGCCCTGGGCGTTGACCACACAAAGGAATACCATACGTCAACCGGCCGACCGGTGATGATCGTCCGGCACGGCAAGTTGATCCCGGAGTTGGTGTAATATCCGAAACCACAAACGCTTTCCCCCGCGCTTGGACAAGTTTTTTGTCTCGCAAAACCGGTGATATCTTGGCTTCATTCCCCGCTTTTCAGCAACATGAACGAACAGATTGTCATTCTTGATTTTGGGTCCCAGTACACGCAGGTGATCGCCCGTCGCATCCGCGAGTGCAAGGTGTACTCCACCATCGTCCACTACAACACGCCCGCCACCGTTATCGCGGAGATGAACGCCAGTGGAATTATTCTCTCCGGCGGCCCTTCCAGCGTTTACGCCAAGGACGCCCCGTTGCCGGACAAGGCCATCTTTAAACTGGGCATCCCCATTCTCGGCATCTGCTTCGGGTTGCAGGTGATGGCCAAGTTTCTCAAAGGTAAAGTCGAGCGCGGCCAAAAACGGGAATACGGCAAGGGAACCCTTCGCGTGAAAAGAGCCCAGTGCCGACTCTTCGACGCCTTGCCAAGGGAGCTGCAGGTTTGGAATTCACACGGCGACAAACTCACCAAGCTGCCGGACGGTTTCAAGGCGGTAGCCACCACAGAGAACTCCGGGTTTGCAGCAATCGAAAATGTTAAGGACTGTTTTTACGGCCTGCAATTTCACCCGGAAGTTGTCCACACGCCCAGGGGCAAAAAAATCATTTCAAATTTCGTGCGGAAAATCTGCGGTTGCGGCCGCAAGTGGACGATGCGCAGCTATGTTGAGCAGGCCGTCGAGGAGATTCGAGTCCAGGTCGGCAAGGAGAAAGTGATTCTCGGCTTGAGCGGCGGTGTGGATTCCGGCGTGGCGGCGGCGCTCATTCACAAGGCCATTGGCAAGCAGTTGACCTGCATCTTTGTGAACAACGGCGTGCTGCGAGCCAACGAGGCGAGCATTGTCAAAAAAGTTTTTGGCCGCAATTTCAAGGTCAAGCTCCACTATGAGGACTCGACGAATTTGTTCATACGCAAACTGCGTGGCGTCACCGACCCCGAAACAAAGCGCAAGATTATCGGCAACACTTTCATCGATGTTTTCCAGAAAGCCACACGGAAGGTCGGCAATGCAAAATTTCTCGCACAAGGCACGCTGTATCCCGACGTCATCGAGTCGGTCCCGATCGGTGGTAATCCGGCGGCGCTGATCAAGAGCCATCACAACGTCGGCGGCTTGCCGGAGAAAATGAAGTTCAAACTGCTCGAGCCATTGCGCTGTCTGTTCAAAGACGAAGTGCGCGAACTCGGCGCTGAACTGGGCCTTCCGAAGGAGATCGTAATGCGCCAACCGTTCCCTGGCCCCGGCCTAGCCGTTCGCATCCTCGGCGAAGTCACACCCGAGCGTTGCGAAATCCTCCGTAACGCCGACACGATTGTCGTCGAGGAAATGAAGTCCAATAATTTGTATTACAAAATCTGGCAGAGCTTCGCAGTTCTGCTGCCGGTTCGAAGCGTCGGCGTGATGGGCGACGAACGAACCTACGAGTACACGATCGCCGTGCGCGCGGTTGAATCGAAGGACGGCATGACGGCCGACTGGGTGAAGCTGCCGTACAAGGTGCTCGAGACGATCTCAAGCCGAATCATCAACGAAGTCAGCGGGGTGAACCGCGTATGCCTCGACATCTCCAGCAAGCCGCCGGCGACCATCGAGTGGGAATAAACCTAGACAGTTATCAACAAGAACTACGTCATGCTTACGTGCGTGGCGGGCCTGGAGCAATCATTTCAGGAGCGGTTTGGTTTACTGCAGCCCTAACGGCCATGTATTCAAGCGTCTCCAACGGCTTTTTCCTGTTGTTCTTCGCAGGTATGTTCATTTTCCCGTTGTCTAAATTTGCTCTCAAATTGTTCTTTCAAAGAACTCCCGAGTCAAAACCCAATCCTGGCGGTTTGATTGTGATTGAGACAGTCTTTCCGATGATCGGTGGCCTGTTTGCAGCATGATTGTTGCTTCCGTACCGCCCAGAATTCGTATTCTCGGTTTCTGCAATCGCCGTGGGCACACATTACTCGGCATTCGAACGGCTTACGGTGACTGGACGTACTGGGGTTTTGGCGCCGTGCTTTGCCTGATCGGTACATTCTCGATTGTGCTGGCGATTCCACCATCGGAATTTGATTCCGTTCATCGTTGCCGTCGTTGAGATCATGTTTGGAATCTGGCTCATTCTAGCCGACCGAATGGCAGCAACCTCTGAAGACGAAATTTAATGAGTTACAAAGTGGGCAAAACCTTGTTTACTTCCTGACACACTGAGTCAGTAAAACTGGTAAAATCTGGGTTATGGTAGATAAAATGAAAAAACATAGTGAGATGTATTTTACACTATCGTTTTTACCCCTCTGTATCCCTTTTTTTATAAGGGTTTCAAATCGTTCTACTATTGAGTGGGAGTAAGATTCAATCGGCCAATCGTGCCGGCACGCCGGCGTGGTGCGATTCTAAGTCCGGTTGTTGCTGCAGCTTTTCAGGTGACCAATCCTCCAATCGCAGATTGACCGTATCGATGCTCCACTGCCCCTCTGCTTTCGCCAAGCAGATGCCACATGAGATCCAGTGTCCGCCTTCGAAAAACAGGTAGGCATCCAGTACGGCGTTCGTTCCATCATCCATCGCCAAACCAAATTGTGACGCTGTCGAGAGCGGCAGCAATGGCAGATCATTTTGAATCATATCGCGGAGTTCATCAGGGGTAACCTCCTGCCAAGCTGGCGACATTCTCGACTTGGCTTCGCCGTAGTTTCTGGATCGCAGCGCCTTGAAAAAGTCGCGGGCTGTCTCGGTGAGCTTTTGGTGCAGAAGAAGAGTCTGCATCGAGTCCCTTATTGTTTTGACTAATGTGAATGCCTTCACTTTTTTCTTCCCGAATGGATTCTGAATCCGAAAAGAGTATCGACGGCGCACTCAAAAACTTTAGCCGGAACTTTTCTGCCCTTTGACTGTGCTGCTGATCTCGCCGTCGTGGAGGTGTGTCCGCAGTATCTGGCCGGGTTTCGCGTTTTTTGCATCCCTCAAAACCGCGCCTGTCGCCGCGTCGCGGGTGATCGAGTAACCGCGGGCCAGGACGGACTTGGGCGAGAGTAGCTCAAGCAGGCTTGCCGCCTGCTCAAGGCTTGCTGCGCGTTTGCCCATGGCACGGCTCGGCACCTCAGCCAAGCGGCGTTGCAACCAGCCAAGCTGATCCCTCCGCCGGGCAAGCAATGTCGTCGGCCGTAGCGACAGCAGGCGTTGGCTGACCAAGCGCAAATGTTCTCGCCTGGCCACCACTCCCTGCTTGGCCAAGCGGTTCAGATCATCGAGCTGATTGTCGAGATGCTGAAAGGAGTCATCGAGCGCCCTGCGCGGATGCGCCCGCCCAAGTCGGTGGGTGAGTCTAGACAACTCGCGCCTGGCCGACTCCACGCCACCCTTGGCCAAGCGGCGCATATACGCCGCTGTCGAGGTCAAATCCCCGCGCGAGGCAAACACGTCCTCGGTGATCAACTCGCCAGCGACACTCGGCGTTGCCGCCCGGACATCGGCCACGAAGTCAGTGATCAAAAAATCAACCTCATGTCCCACGGCAGACACCACCGGCAGTGCAGACTCGTGCACGGCACGGGCCAGCACCTCCTCGTTGAACGCCCAAAGATCCTCCAGGCTCCCGCCGCCGCGCGTCAGCAAAATCAAGTCCAGCGACTCGCTATGCCTTGCACTCCATTGGTTCAGCCGGCGAACCGCTCTGGCGATTTCCGCTGCGGCTGTTTCGCCTTGTACACGACACGGCTCCAGCACGATTTGCAGGGAGGGGTTACGTCGCAACACAACATGCAGCACATCCCGGATCGCCGCGCCGGTCGGCGACGTAACAAGACCGATGCGCGCGGGATAACCGGGCAACGGCCGCTTGCGCCCGGGTGCGAACAGTCCCTCGGCTTCCAGCTTGCGTTTCAGTTTCTCAAACTTGACCTGCAACGCCCCCTGACCCAGTGGCTCCACCTTGCGGACGATCAACTGGTACTGTCCCCTCGCCTCGAACAGCGTAACATCCCCTTGCAGCAGTACCTGCGTGCCGTCTTCAATCAGCGAACGGTTCTCCGCATCAGTCCCGCGAAACAGCGCGCAACCCAACTGGCCTTTCTCATCCTTGATGCCGAAATAAATGTGACCCGAAGATTGTCTCCGCAGCCCAGTGATTTGCCCCTCCACCCAGACGGTTCCGAGTTGGTTTTCCAGCAGCCCCTTGGCCTTCCGGTTCAGCTCGGCAACGCCATAAACCTTGCGTGCTTCCCCCTGCTCCGGCAAGCCGCCGAAGTCCCACAGGCTCTGTTGCTCCCGGCTCATTCCTCTTGCATCTGCTCAGAGACTCGCTTGATGGAGCGCGCCTTGCCGGTTTCGTCGTCGATGTCGATCAACGCTCCGTTGAGCGTGACGCGCTTGGAGGCGACACCAAACCGCTGTGGCCGGTAAGTCGTGAAACGCCGCAAGATTGGCTCGATCTCCCGCCCAAGAATGCTCTCCTGCGGCCCCGTGCAACCGGCGTCACAGAGGAACGCTGTCCCGCCCGGAAAGATCTGCTCGTCGGCGGTCTGCACATGCGTGTGCGTTCCCACCACGGCACTTACCCGGCCGTCGAGAAAGCGTCCCATCGCGATTTTCTCAGACGTCGTTTCCGCGTGCATGTCCACAAAGATAACCGGGGTCTCCTTGCGCAACTGCTCCACAGCCTCGCCGGCGGCGAAGAAGGGATTATCGATCGGCTTCATAAACGTTTGCCCCTGCAGATTCAGCACCCCGATCGGCGGGAGACCTTCCTTTCGCGCGACGCAAAACCCCTGTCCCGGCGTGCCCTCGGGATAATTTTGCGGCCGCACAAAACGCGGTTCGTCGTGCAGCAGCGACTCCACCTCGCGCTGATCCCACAAATGATCGCCGGACGTCATCACATCCACTCCCGCTTCAAACACCTCGCTCGCGGTCGCCGGAGTGATGCCCGAGCCGCCGGCCATGTTCTCCCCGTTGGCGACAACAAAATCGATCCCGATCGACTTGCGGAGGCGCGGCAAAAAATACCGCACCGCCTTGCGCCCCGGTTTCCCGACGATATCGCCAATGAAAAGCAGCTTCACGGGCCGCACGTTACGACACCCAACCACCCGCGCAAAGCCCAACGGCTGATCGCCGCCAAACTTGAAGAGTAGCTCGCTGCGGATTATGAATTCGGTGTGTCGCTGAAAGTCACCGAAACCTCCATCCACCAAACTCAACTCAAGACGCGCATGCCGTTCAAGTACGGCATCGCCACAATGACGGAGGTGCCGATGGTCTTTGTCCAGGTCGAGACCGAGGTGAATGGCCGACCGTCTTGGGGGGTTTCCTCCGATTTGTTGCCGCCCAAGTGGTTCACCAAGGTGCCGGATGACCCGCTCGAGCAGGAAATTGCCGACATGCTTCGGGTAATTCACCACGCCATGGCCATCTCAAAAATCGAGACACCGAGCGCGTTTGCGGCTTGGCGGACGATTTACGAGCAGCAAGCCGCTTGGGCCAAGGCCGAGAACATCGCCCCGTTGCTGGCTCACTTTGGCACGTCGCTGGTGGAACGCGCATTGATCGAGTCGGTCTGCCGCGCCACTGGCCAACCGCTTGGCCAAGCGCTGCGCGACAGCACGCTGGGTTTTGAGCCCGGAGCGATTCACCCAGTCTTGGCGAAGCGTACCGCCGTTGAACTGCTCCCGCAACAGCCCTTGGCCAAGGTGATCGCCCGGCACACGGTTGGCTTGGCTGACCCGTTGTCGGCTGATGCCATCCCGGTCGGTGAGTTGCTCGATGACTCTCTGCCGCAATCGCTCGACCAGTGCATTCGCGCCTATGGGCTGCGCCATTTCAAAATCAAAATCAACGGCGACCTCGACGCCGATCACGACCGTCTGCGCAGCGTCGCTGCCGTCATCGGGCAACTTGCTCCAAGTGACTACGCGTTCAGCCTCGACGGCAATGAGCAGTTCAAATCCGTGGGGGCGCTTCACAACCACTGGGCGAGTCTCGCCGCCGACACGGAGTTGACTTCCTTTTTCGAGCACCTGCTTTTTGTCGAGCAACCGCTGCACCGCGACATCGCGCTGGAGGATTCCGTGGGTGACGACTTTGGCGATTGGCCGGATCGGCCGCCGGTCATCATCGACGAATCGGACGCCACGATAAAAAGCCTGCCGCTGGCGCTGGCGCTTGGCTACGCCGGGACGAGCCACAAAAACTGCAAGGGCATTTTCAAGGGAGTCGCCAACGCGTGCCTGCTCAATGCACGGCGAGAGGCCGGGCACACTTCTGTGATGAGCGGCGAGGATTTGTGCAACGTCGGCCCGGTCGCCGTGATACAGGACTTGGCGGTGATGGCGGCGATTGGCATCGAGAGCGTCGAGCGAAACGGGCACCACTACATGGCCGGGTTGTCGCAGTTCCCTGAAGCGGCACAGCAGCAAGTGATCGATGCGCACGACGGGCTTTATCGTGCGAGTGAACGAGGCTGGCCGACACTCGACATTCGCGATGGCCGGATCGACTTGGGAAGCGTCAACGGACAGCCGTTCGGCACCGGCTTCGAGCTCGATTTGTCGGCGTTCGATGAAATTGATCACACAGAGGAGTGAAAAAACATCCCCTCGCAAAACTAGACCAGCAACATTTGTGGCATCCGTTCACGCAGATGCGCGACTGGCTCAAGGGCGAACCACTGGTCATCGAACGCGGTAATGGGGCAGTGCTTTGGGACGTGTCCGGTCGGGAATACATCGATGGCAACTCCTCCATTTGGACCAATCTTCACGGGCACAACCACCCGAAAATCAACGCCGCCATCCGTCGGCAACTGGGCAGAGTCGCCCACACCTCGGCGCTCGGCTTGGCCAACGAACCGGCCTCGCTGCTTGGCCAAGCTCTGGTGCAGTTGGCTAATCCGCGAACCGGCTTGGCCAAGCGGCATTCGCGCCTGGCCAAGGTGTTTTACTCGGACGACGGCTCGACTGCGGTCGAGGTGGCACTCAAGCTGGCATATGAGTTTGCCCGCCGCACCGGCCGGGCGCGCAAACCGAGGTTCCTTTCGCTCGACGGCGCGTATCACGGCGACACGGTCGGAGCGGTCAGCGCCGGGCACATCGACCTGTTTCACAAGGCGTACTCCGGGATGCTGTTCAAGACGGACAAGGTTATGTCGCCATACTGCTACCGATGCCCATTCAATAAAGCCAAGCCGGAACGCGGCGACGCTCGCGACACCCGGAAGTGCAACTTTGAGTGCGTTGACAAAGTGGAGCAGCGATTCGCCGCACGCAAAAAACGCGGGAGCCACTACGCCGCGCTGCTGGTTGAGCCGGGGATGCAGGGACCGGCCGGGATGATCGCGCAGCCGAAGGGATGGCTTGGCCGCGTCGCCGAGATTTCTCGTGAACACGGAACCCAACTCATCGCCGACGAAGTGATGACCGGCTTGGGCCGCGCTGCTGATCGCCTCTTCGCGAGTCACGATGAAGGCGTGCAGCCGGATTTCCTCTGCGTCGCTAAGGGACTGACCGGCGGCTATCTGCCGATGGCTGCCACGCTGACAACGCAGGAAGTATTCGATGCGTTCCTCGGCGACTATTCGGAGTTGAAAACTTTCTTTCACGGGCACAGCTACACTGGCAACCAACTCGGCAGCGCCGCCAGTCTGGCCAGCATCGGGTTACTGAATACCGCCGCAACCAGGCGCAAAAAACTTGCCGCAAATCTTCGCAGCGAATCCAAGCGGCTTTGGGTGTTGCCGCAGGTCGGCGATATCCGGCAGGCGGGGTGCGTGCTGGCGGTTGAATTGGTTCGCGACTGGCAGACGCGTGAACCGTTTGAATTGGTCGAGCGAGCCGGCATTCGTGTCTGCGACGCCTTGGCCAAGCGCGGTGTTCTGACGAGACCGGTCGGCAACGTGATCGTTATCATGCCGCCGTACTGCACGACACAGCGGCAGGTCAAAAAAATCTTCTCCGCGCTGCACAACGCGATCGACGAAACCTTAACCAAAAACGGATGAATCCGCAGATCACGCAGATTTCCATAGATGAAAAAAGAGGAAACCTGCAATCATCTGCGTAATCTGGGATAAAATACTGAAAAGCATAATGAGCGAGCCTGAAACTATTTTTGCAATTGTTGCCCTTGGGCTGATTTTGACCCGCTACTTTTTTGAGCTATGGCTCGACGGCGTGAATGCGGCGTACGTGCGGAAACATTCCGCTGAAGTCCCGGAGGCGTTTCGGGAAATCATGGATGCGGTGACATACAAAAAATCCGTGCAGTACACTCTGGCCAAGGCTCGCTTCGGCACGGTCTCGGACAGTTACAGCACGGCGGTGCTTTGCGCCCTGCTCTTCAGCGGTTTGCTGGCATCGCTCTTTGCCCAAGTCGTTGAGCGGACCGGTCCATCAGTATGGGGACAGGCCATCGCGCTGTGGTCAGTGATCCTGCTGATGTCGCTGCTAAGCCTGCCGTTTTCATGGTGGTCGCAGTTTCGACTTGAGGAGCAGTTTGGGTTCAACAACTCAACACTGCGCACTTGGTGGTCGGATCAGGTCAAGGGGGTAGCCCTGAGTTTTGCCATCGGCGTGCCACTGCTGGCGCTGATACTTTGGCTGGTTGGGGCAACCGGCGATTATTGGTGGCTGTGGTCGTGGAGCGTAGTCGTGGTTTTTCAACTATCAATGAGCGTGTTGGCGCCAATTTTCATTCTTCCCCTGTTCAACAAGTTCACGCCGTTGCCGGAAGGCTCGCTGAAAGACCGGTTGAAAAACCTAGCCGAGCGCACCGGATTTATCAACGCCGGCATCCAAGTGATGGACGGCAGCAAGCGTTCCAAGCATTCGAACGCCTTTTTTACCGGGTTGGGTAAGGGCCGGAGAATTGCGCTGTTTGACACGCTCGTGGAGCAGATGAGTGAGCAGGAACTTGAAGCCGTCTTGGCGCATGAGATTGGCCATTACAAACTCCGGCACGTGCCGAAAATGATCACCTGGTCGTTTGTCACCACGTTGGCTGGATTTGGAGGGTTGAGTTTGCTGGCGGGGCAGTCCTGGTTCACTGGTGCGTTTGGTTTTAGTAACGAAGCCGGAATCGCACCGGCGTTTTTGCTGTTTGGCCTTCTCGCTGGGACGGTGACGTTTTGGCTATCACCGCTGTCGAGCCTTTGGTCCCGTAAGTTCGAATACGAGGCGGACGCCTTCGCGGCAGACGCGGTGAACTCCAGTGAGCCCATGATCACAGCGCTCCGAAAACTCAATCGAGAAAACCTGAGCAATCTCACCCCTCACCCGTGGTACAGCGGCTTTCATTACGATCACCCGGCATTGCTTGAGCGCGAATCTGCGCTGAAAGACTTGAACCCGGGTGATCGGGCCGAATGATATTCAGCTTTTGCCGCTTGGCCAAGCAGGGTAGATTTCCACGCGCCCTTGGAGGGGATGGCACGACTTTGAGTTCGATATGCGACTAAAATTATTCATCACATTGCTGACTGGCTTTTTGACACTGGGCCAAGCGATCACCGGCGTGGCAAGCGACCCGTTCATCAGCGAGATTGTTGCCGCCAACGACAAGTCGCTGAAAGACAACTTCGGCGAGGACTCAGACTGGATCGAACTGCACAATCCCGGCAGCGAACCGGCAAACCTGTTGGGATGGGGCCTGAGTGACGAACTGGAGAGTCCGCTGAAATGGACATTCCCCGATGTGAGCATCCCCCCCGGCGAATTCCTGCTGGTGCATGCGTCCGGAAACAACATCGCCGACCCCCGCCGGCCCTTGCACACCAGTTTCAGGTTATCTCGGGCTGGCGAATTCCTCGGCTTGGCCAAGCCGGATGGCAATTTTGCGGACAAGTACACTCCCGGTTTTCCGGCCTTAAACGACAACCAATCGTACGGGGTTCCAATGATGGAGGCCCCGACTGAAGTCATCCCCGTACACTCAACTTTTAGTTACCTGACGCCAGCGAGCATCAACGCAAAGGAAAAGTGGACTGAGACAAACTTCAAGTTAACCAGTAACTGGAGTAGTGGACGTTCTGGTTTTGGTTTTAGAAAATCCGGATCCGGAATCGCTCTAAGCTTGATCAAGACTAGGATTAGCACCACGAAGCGGGCCATTTGGCTTCGCAAGAAATTCTCAATAAAAAACCAGAACACACTGGATTACCTAATTCTCAGAATTCAATTTGATGACGGCTTTATTGCCTACCTAAACGGTGAAAAAGTCGCCACTTTTAATTCCATCGAAAGGCCGAAGTACAACTCCTATGCAACCAACGACAACCGGGATCTTTCCTTTTTCGATTTTGACTTGACGAACTATATCCGCCTTTTGAAACCCGGCGAGAACAATGTGCTGGCTGTACACGCTTTAAACCATCGCACAGAGCGCAATCAGTTCTTTGTCATGCCCACTCTACTCGCCGGACGAATCACTGCGTTCGACTCGACCAAACAGGTGTTCCTGTCCACTCCGACGCCGGGGAGGCCTAACACGAGCCAATCCCCGCCCCAACCGGGTGATCCGGTTTTTTCAAAGCAAAGCGGTAGTTTTCCTTCTTCCATTTCAATCACCATCAAGCCTTCTGTTGAGGGGGAGATTGTCCGCTACACCACCGACGGATCAGTGCCCACGTCATCCTCAAAAAAATACACCAGCGCCATCAGGATTACAAACTCCACCCTCGTTTGCGCACGGTGTTTCACCGCCGATGGCTACGGCGGGGCACCGGTTACTCGGGAGTATCTGCAACTCGCGTCGAACGTGCGGAAGTTTTCGTCAAACTTGCCGGTCGTCGTGATTGAAAATTTTAAGGGTGGAACCATCCCGTCCGACCCATATAAGAATGCTCACATGTCCATTTACGAACCCGGAGAAGATGGCCGAACCAAATTGATGAACGGCCCGACCCTTGACACCCGCGTTGGGATAAGAATACGGGGTTCCAGCTCGCTGAATCGCGCCAAGAAAGCGTTCGCCGTCGAAGCTCGTGACGACTTTGGAGATGACAGGGATATCTCCCCTTTGGGAATGCCGGAAGAATCGGACTGGATTCTATACGCCCCGTATAATTTCGACCGTGCGCTCATCCGCAATGCGTTGGTTTACGAACTGAGCAACCAGATCGGTCGTTATGCCGTTCGCACCCGGTTTTGCGAGGTGTTCGTTAACACGAACGGCGGAGCCCTGAGTTACAACGATTACGTGGGCGTTTACTCGTTTATGGAAAAAATCAAGCGGGACAAAAACCGGGTGAACATCAACCGCCTCGCTCCGGATGACAATTCCGAGCCTGAAATCACCGGAGGATACATCTTTAAAATCGACCGACCCGACCCGGGGGATTCGGGGTTCAGTGCCGGCGGACAGGGCATCAAGTGGCTTGAGCCCAAGGAGGATGACATCACCGCGAAGCAAAGCGGCTACGCACGCGGCTACCTTAACACGATGTACAAGAATTTAAGTCACACGACAAAGTATCGAGACTACATCGACCCACTGTCGTGGATCGACCATCACATGCTCAACGAGTTCACCAAAAACCCAGACGGTCTCCGACTGAGCACTTATTTTTTTAAGGACCGCAACAAGCGCGTCGAATACGGCCCGGTTTGGGATTTTGACCGCACGATGGGCTGTGACGATGACGGGCGGGCTGCGAACCCCGTCGGTTGGTCCGGGAGTTACATTCATGGCTGGTGGTCGCGTATCATGCGCAACAAGTCATTCAAGGAACTGTACGCACAGCGCTGGGGCGAAGTGCGCGGCAGCGTGATGACCGAAAAAAATATCTTCTCAATTATCGACGAATGGGAAGAACTGCTGGACGAGTCGGCCAAGCGCAACTTCACCAAGTGGCGCCTCGTCAATTCAAAGACCGGTTTCCAGACAGAAATCAAACAGCTAAAGACATGGATCTCCGGACGCCTGACATGGATGGATACCCAGTTTGACTCCATCCCGTCACCCCTGTTGAGCGTCACCGAGGGTGCCGCCCTGCCCGGTTTCCAGCTTGGCGTAAGAGCGCAAAGTGACGAGGTGTATTATACGACTGACGGCACGGATCCACGCATGCCAAACGGCGACATCAACCCAAAAGCCATCCGGCTCGGCGAAGCGGAAACTGAACCGATCATCCCGATAAACTCCGAGTGGAAGTACCTCGACACAGGAACCAAACTCGACAGGGTCGATTGGACCGCTATCGAGTACGATGACACCGAATGGAAAAGAGGCAAGGCCGAGCTTGGCTACGGCGACGGCGACGAGGCCACCGCAGTTGATCGCGGTTCAGAGCCCAGCTCGAAATTCCACACAACCATCTATTTCCGGAAGGAGTTCCAGATGGGCGAATCGATCGGCAAGTCACTGCTTATCAAGCTGTTGCGAGATGATGGAGCCGCTGTTTACCTGAACGGCCGGGAGTTGTTCCGAAGCAACATGAAAGCAGGAACGATTCGTTATGCCACTTACGCAATTAAACGAAACCCCTCCAAGGACAGCCGCATCTTTTTCCCATACTTCATTGATGTTCCCAAGTTCAAGGCAGGCAAAAATGTCTTCGCCGTCGAGGTGCATCGCGGCTCAAGGTCCGACAAGGATCTGAGCTTCAATTTTGTTGCTTCCGCCCTGGACTCATCCGGCATACCGATCACCATCGACAAGACATCCACCATTACCGTCCGCGCAAAAAGCAGCGAAACCTGGAGTGCGCCAACCACTGCGTCGATTGTCATTTCCCCCTCGGCAGCGCTCAAGGTCACGGAGTTGATGTTTAATCCGACTGACGGAAAAACGTTCGAGTTCATCGAGTTGAAAAACATCAGCGACGCCCCCCTCGACTTGGCGGGCGTTAGTTTCTCCGGTGTCCGATTTACGTTCGACGAAAGGACGCTGGCACCGTGGGAGTCTGGTGTCCTCATCCCTAACGACGACCCGGCGGCGTTTATCGCGAAATACCCGAACGCCCCCATCCTCGGCAGCTACGGCGGCAGTCTCTCCAACTCCGGCGAGGAGCTTCGTCTGCTCGACCCCAACGGGCAGATTGTTTTCTCGGTTAACTACTCCGCCGATAGCCCTTGGCCAAGCGAGGCGGACGGTAACGGCGCGTCGCTCGAACTCGTCTCGCAACTGGCCAGTGAGCGTGACTCGTCAAACTGGCGGGCAAGCCTCGTGCCCGGCGGCACACCTGGTGATATTCTATTTTTATCCACCCAATTAAGCCTTACGGGTGGAAGGATGGCCATCCGATTCCTGGGGCTTCCCGGTAACACGTATTCCCTTCATACCCGCGACGACCTCGGCTCAGGCAAGTGGAGAAAACTAGAGGTAAATGAATTCGTAACGGAAATGAAAGTCGTGGAGTTCGTCGTATCACCTGACAATGGCGTAGGTCAACAGTTCTACCGAGTTTCAACCCCGTGACCACGCACCACACACCAGGCAAACATCCGCCACTGGCGGGCATCTGCACTCTCGACGAAGCCCAGCGCCTCGGTCTGTCGGTCGGTGAATGTGTTCGCCGCCTGAAGCGCAGCCACTATTCCCTCAAGCGTTTACACCAGATTTTTAACGCCCGCATCGCGTCCGAGCCGGTTTATGAGTTGAAGATGGCTTTCAGCCTCCATTCGCATTATTGCGCAGAGCACGTCGCCGCCCTTCGTAAGCGCATTGGCGAAATGCGTGAACCTCCGCTTGGCCTCGACGCAGTGCCCGATGAGAAACTGGAAATTCTTTTCGACGAGATCCTCGCCGCCCCCACCACCGGCGAGTTGTTATTCGGAGTTTACGAGGTGGCTCTCCCTGCCCTGCGGGATGCCCTGCGGCAGCACTTGGCCGAGACCAACCCGCTGGCGGATCACCCAAGTGTACGACTGATCCGGTTTGCTCTGCTCGAGATCAACGAGATGATTGCGCTTGGCCAAGCGAGCCTCGGCTCGTTGGTGGATGCCGATCAACGTGGTGGCATTGAGGACTGGCTTGGCCTGTTGAACAACTGCCTCACCAACGCCGGCGGCTTGGATGGAACCGCTGAACCGGCGCAGCAGCCAGTCGAACGCCAGCACTCAGCCAAGCCGTACCACTACGACAGCACACCGAAGCGAGACAAACGGTTCCCCGACCCGTACAACATGAGTGTCAATGCCGAGGCCTTCCTGTACGACGAACAATACCCGCCGGAACCCAAGACGCTAATGATGTTTTACAAGCGACTCCGAGAGATCGACGTGCCGGAAATGATGTCAAGCATCATCGCCGAGACGCAGGGCAAACCATGGAGCTACTACCGTGACATGACACGCCAGCTTTGGGACGAGGCGCGCCACGCCATGATGGGCGAGGTGGGCTTCGCGAACCTCGGCATCGACTGGCCCAGCAACGTCATGGTCAATCACAATTGGTCCCTCGCCCTGAACGCACAACTCACTCCGATGGAGCGGCACGCCGTCCTCTACTTCATCGAGCAAGGTCTCATGCCCCGCACGGGGAAACGCTTCGAGTGGGAGGTCTCGAAGGATTCAGGCAACCCGTTGTCCGCACTGTTTCAGGATTACGACTGGGCCGACGAGGTGCTGCACGCGCGCATCGGCCGCGACTGGTACGTACCGGAATTTGACAGCTCCAAGGCGGCTATCGACTACGGTGATGACTGCTGGTCGCGTGTTTTGATGGACTGGAACCAATACCGCAAGGACGGCAAAACGGAGCATCGCAACTGGTGGCCCGACCTTTACAGCGCCGCCTGCAAGGCGCAGAAAATCGAGCCCGACCCAAACGTGATGCGCTTCAGCACCTCTTACGAGACGGTTCGGGCCGATTTAAGGACTATTTCCGCGTCGGGGTAATTTTTGCATTTTCCTTAAAACCATTTTCATACAGTATCCCGTCGATGCGATTTCGCCGTCTGGCCCGCGAACGGGCCATCCAGTTCCTGTTTCAACTTGAGATGAACCCTCCCGAAGTAATCGAGGAGGAGCTCGAGCGTTTTTGGGAATCTCAAACCACCGCTGCAATCGCCGAGGATCACAAGGCATCCACCTGGGGCGAGTCACGCGAACCGACGGAGGCGACCTCCGAGGACAACGAAGTCCGAAAGTTCGGCGATCCGCTCATACGCGGTGTCCTGGAAAAACTTAGCGAGTTGGATGCCGTAATCGAGGAACAGACGCGCAACTGGGATATGGCCCGCATCGCCAAGGTGGACCGAAATATCCTGCGCCTGGCTATTTACGAGATGCTGCACCGGGAGGATATCCCGCCGATCGTCAGCATCAACGAGGCGATCGACATCGCCAAAAAGTTTTCCACCGAGAACAGCGGGCGATTCGTCAACGGCATTCTCGACAAGGTCAAGGGCAAGCTCATGCGCCCGGCCCGAACGACCGCCAATTGAGCAGACTAATCGGGAGAAACGCTTGCCCAAGCCATTGATCGACCTGCACCTGCACACCCTCTACTCGGACGGCGTCTCCACACCCGAGCAAGTGGCCGAGGAGGCGCAGAAAATGAATCTCGTCGCCATCGCGCTAACCGACCACGACACCATCGAGGGTTGCGCGCGCTTGGCCAAGGCCTGCTCCGAGCGCGACATCGAGTTCATCCCGGGCACCGAGCTCTCCACCGATATCGAGGGGCACGAGATGCACCTGCTTGGCTACTACCTCGACACTGGGAATGATGAACTGATACGCGAAACCACCCGCTACCAACTAAACCGAACCAATCGCGTACACGGCTTGATTGAGCAACTCAACACGATCGGGGTAAATCTACACGCCGATCAAGTTTTCGACTTAGCCAAATGCAAAGCTCCTGGCCGCCCGCATGTGGCTAGGGCGCTGGTGAAACACGGATTTTGCGGCACGATGGATGAGGCGTTCACCCGGTACCTGCGAAAGAGCGCACCCGGATGGGTGCCCAAGGTGAACGTCGACTTTGCGGAGGGTATTCGTGTGATCCACGAGGCTGGTGGCTTAGCTGTAATGGCCCACCCCGGGCTCAACAAGATCGACCACTTGATCCCCCGCATGGTTGAGGCCGGGCTCGACGGCATCGAGTGCTGGCACACTAAGCACCCCAAGAGCACCGCCAAGCGTTACCGCGAGATGGCCGCGCGCCTCGGACTGCTCATTACCGGCGGATCGGATTGCCACGGCCCATCCACGGGCCGCCATCCCCTCATTGGAACCGCTCACGTCCCGTACAGAATTCTCGACGAAATGAAACATCGCCTCGCCGGTTCCACCACGAGAAGTCAAATTTAACCAGATGGGTTTATTTACAAAAATCTTTTCCGGACTGAAGAAGACGCAGTCCAAGTTATCGACAGAAATCCGCAGGATCGTCACCCGATCGCCCAAGCTAACCGGGGACGACATTGAAGAACTCGAAGGTGCACTGCTTGCCTCCGACATGGGTCTCGCGGTCACCGAGCGCGTCGTCGATGCCGTCCGTTCAACATACGAGTCAAGCGGCGCCCAAGCTGGCAGTGTGCTAGAGATCGCCCAAGCAGAAGTCGTGTCGTGCCTCGGCGAGAGCCCCGCCCGCTTGGCCAAGCGCGACGGGTTGACGGTCGTCTCGCTGGTCGGCGTGAATGGCGCTGGCAAAACCACCACCGCCGCCAAACTCGCCCACCGTGTGAAGGCAGATGGCGGCAAGCCGATGCTGGCCGCATGCGACACGTTTCGCGCCGCCGCAATCGAGCAGTTGAACCTCTGGGGCGAGCGGCTCGACATCCCAGTCATCAGCAGCAACTACGGCGCAGACCCCGCCTCCGTCGCCCACGACGCCGCCAGTTCGGCCCTCGGCAAGGGCAGCGATTATTTATTCATCGACACCGCCGGCCGCTTGCACACCAAGCACAACCTGATGCGTGAGCTTGAAAAACTGCACCGCGTGATCAGCGGCAAAGTCGATGGAGCGCCGCACGAGACACTACTCGTGATCGACGCTTCCGTCGGGATGAACGCTATGAACCAAGCGCGGGAATTCAACAAGACCGTCCCGCTGACCGGGCTTGTCATCACCAAGCTCGACGGCACATCCAAGGGAGGAATGGTGGTGGCCATCCAGCACGAACTAGGTTTACCGGTCAAGTTCATCGGGCTTGGCGAGCAACCCGACGACCTCCAACCGTTCATCCCCGCCGACTACGCCCGGGCGCTTTTCTTCGAGGAATAACCGGGGTGCTTGACCTCTGGGGCGTAAACGACAACTCTCTGCCTCTGGCTCAACCAAGGCCGCTCCGGTAGCTCAACTGGATAGAGCGTCTGCCTTCTAAGCAGAATGTTGTGGGTTCAAGTCCCGCCCGGGGTACCATTTATTGGCTTCAGCAAAACCGTCGTGCGTGCCTCAGTGGGTCATGGCGTAGATGAGGATGTTGATTCCCATCGGGTATGACTTGGGCTCGGAGAAGTTTTTGAAATACCATTCACTGACGCCTTCCTCCTCCCAGCCGTCGCCAATGTCATTGTTGTGGCAGGCGACGCCCATCATCCGGCCTTTCTTGTCGAAGTAGGCGTAGAAATGCGGCTTGGGCGGCATGGCCTCGTATCGCTTGTTGGTCTCCCAAGTGACACCGCTGTCCAGCGCCTGTTGCGCGGTGGCAAACCGACCCGCGTACCAGTCTTCGCTGGGCACCTGCGGCTTTTCGCTCAGTGGAAAGACATGGCTGAAAAGCGGATGCTCAACGGGTAAATCGACTGGCTCGATGTTAGGTAACACCCGTTTCATTTCCTTATAAAACGCATCCCACTCCGACTCACTCCAAAAATCGTCCGCCATGAAGAACCCGCCGTTGAGCAGATACTCCCGGAACCCCTTGACCTCATCCTCGCCCAAGGACATCGAACGCGGGTCGGTGATGTACACGAACGGATACTCTTCCAGCAAATCCCCGGTCAGATTGACAACGGTGCCATCCGGGTCGGTCTTGATGGCGGTGAGTTGCTCGAGGCGATGGGAAAAGTTCAGGTCTGCGTTGGGATAATCCACCCGCCATCCACCAAATCCCCTGCCATAGCCGGAGTATTGTATGCGGGCAAATGTGAACTTGTCATGCGGCAGTTCGGCATCGTTTTCCCAGTCCGGAACGCCGCCGCGGCCACCCCGAACGCCAAAACCACTGCGGCCGCTGCGGCCACCCGGATCTCGAGTCCACTGCGCTACTGCGGCCGCTGCCAGTAGGGTCACAGCCAGCATCGACAAGGCAATTTTTCGAGTTCGGTTTTTCAAGGTAATCACTTGGCCAAGCGATTGACTTGGCGGGGTATATATACGTTTCCTGCGTGGCAATAGTTACGGCACGCCCGATAAAACTGGCCCAAGCAATTGTTGATTGTCGGTTTCATG